>VOFE01000152.1_pt1 | contig 80001 bp, 90 predicted proteins | sample 5384071 | NCBI WGS metagenome assembly VOFE01 (sample SAMN12384724, study PRJNA508395) | human gut metagenome | isolation source: healthy gut D | host: Homo sapiens
CTGCATGGTTTTCATAAACTTGCGTAATACTGTATTTTCTTTCCAGTCACGTGCGTCCAGCCACACGATAGCTGCTCCTGATGCAACTGCCAAGTCGCGTACAAAGCCGCGTTGGGGCGGAAGGCTGATGAGCAGACGGTGCGTGCACTTTTTCCAGTACTGGTCGTACATGTATTCGTAGATTTCCGTGGCTTTGGTGTAAGGCAGCTTTCTGAGGTCTGCCAATACGGGAAGCTGGATATTTTGTTGCTTTAAAAGCTCGTATAGTTGGGAAGTTACGGGAATTGCATCTTCCAGTCCGGCAACTGTTGAGGCCAGGTTCAGGTAATGGACGCTCTTTTCCGGATCGTATAGAATCACTCCTTTCAGTTCATTCTTGTATTTGCTTACTAACCGCATGTATTGGGTAGCTTCGAGTTCGTTGACGGATAAATTCAGCAAGCGGGGCCATTTATGTTTACCTTCGCTGAAATGCTCGTACAAGAAGATGCGTGGTTGCCGCTTGTTGATTATCCCCTGTACAGCCAGCAGCATCGTCTTTTCTTCCGAAGATAGCTTACCCTGTTTCATATCTATTCCGTCCAGCTGTGATGCAGGAGTGGCAAAATGAGGCAGCATCTGACCTGCCGGCCAGTAAGTTCCGCTTTCTATGGTTTGGTGTTGGCTGACAGGAATGTATTGGTTGGTTCCCTGTTGAGCATATAATACAGAGACTGGCAGGGATATAAAGCATGTCAATATAAGAAGTTGTCTATAGAATAGTTTCATTGCTATGTGTATTAGTGTGTTTCATTTCAGAAACTCTTCCACCTTTTGTAAAATAAAGAAAGATGATGACCGTCAATAAACCCGTGATGAATAGTCATGGCGATAGGCATCACCAGCTTGCCTTCCCTTACGACGGCTTTTCCGGATGAAGAAACGGAAGGTGAAAATCTCCGTCAGGCAGAGTCCGAAGAAGAAACCGCGGTGATAGGGCAGGGAGGCTTCGGCCTGCACGGTGGTTGATTTCCGCTTGGTGGTGCTGAAATCTGTTTCGAGCTTGGTCTCTTGTTTCTTCTGTCCGCGTTTGTATAGCCAGACCATCCCCAGGAAGAAGATGAAGTAGGCGATGGCTTCGTAGAGCTGTGCCGGATGGCGAGGCAGCATGTCTTCGCGCTCGAAGATGAATGCCCAGGGCACGTCGGTCGGTTTACCGATGATTTCGGAGTTCATCAGGTTGGCAAGGCGGATGCAGCAAGCGGTGATGGGAGTGGCAACGGCTATCATGTCGAGCACGTCCATGTAGTGCATCTTCGTCTTGCGGCAGTACATCCAGAGGGCGATAATCAGGCCCAGCGTGCCGCCGTGGCTGGCAAGGCCGGTGTAACCCGTCATTTTCCATCCTGCGGCGGTCTGCTTGATGGGGAGAATCATTTCAACGAAGTGGTCCTGGTAGTAGGCCCAGTCGTAAAATATGCAGTGGCCCAGTCGTGCGCCTATCAGTATGCCGAAGAAGCAATAGAAGAAAAGAGGTTCGAATTTCTTTTCGTCTATTTTGCGGTCGTGGTACTGGTGTTGCACGATAAGGTAGGCAAAGGCGAGGCCGATAATCCATAATAAACCGTAGTAGCGGATGGATATGCCGAAGAAGTTGAATAGTTCGGGGTCGGGGTTCCAGTTGATGGTGAGTAGTGATAACATATTTATGAAGAATTAAATTACTGAATTACGGGGTTGTTCGGGACAAAGGTATGAAATTATCTCGTTTGGCAGTTCATCGTGGCAGTTTATTTGAATTTCTCCGCCACCATCCTATACGTCGGCACCTCAATCCCTTGTTCCTCTGCAGCCGTAATCATGTCGAACAACAAGCCTTGTACTTCGCTCTGATGCCCTTTAGCCATATCTTTCTGCATGGAGGCGGTACTTTCGGGGGCGAGTTTGTCTATTACTTTGAGGTTATACTGCACGATGTCTTCCTTGAATTCTATACCCAACTTCCTGCCCAAAGCTGCACTCTCTTGTGACAGTCCGATAAAGGTGTCGCGCACTTTGCCCGGTTTCTGGACTTCGCCCATAGGTACGTCGTAATAGGCTCCGGTGACGGCCATAGCAGAAATGAAGGACCACTTGACGAATGTGTCCCGGTTGATGTCGTCGGAGATTTCGGCTTTGATGCCGCTTTCCTGCAAATCGCGTTGCACGGCTTCCAATGTTTCACGGGAAACAATCGTGCTGCGGTGTGCTCCGTAGACGAGCCGGAAAATCTTTCCCATCTGCGTGATTTCTCCCCGTCCGGATACGAATCCTACGATGTAGATGCAGCCGTCGAGCACCGTGACGCCGGGGACCAACCGCTGGATACGGGGACCGGTTCCGTAAACACCCAGTTTCCCGGCTTCCTTGACGGCTGCTTCGAACCGTATTGGATATAATCCTCGTACTTGATCACCTCGGCACGGATAAATCCTTTTTCGAAGTCCGTATGGATAACACCGGCGCATTGAGGAGCTTTCCAGCCTTTCTCATAAGTCCATGCACGTACTTCCTGTACGCCCGCTGTGAAGTAGGTTTCGAGGTTCAATAGCTTGTAAGCTGATTTGATAAGACGTGCAACACCCGATTCTTCCAGTCCTACTTCGGCAAGGAACATCTGGCGGTCTTCGTATGTTTCCAGTTCTGCGATGTCTGCTTCGGTTTTTGCAGCGACAACGAGGATTTCTGCGTTTTCATCCTTTACAGCTTCACGAACCATGTCTACGTATTTGTTGCCGTTTACGGCACTTGCTTCGTCTACGTTGCAGACGTACATTACCGGTTTGCTGGTCAACAGGAAAAGTTCGTGAGCGATTTTCTGCTCGTCTTTTGTTTCAAAGGTCACGGTACGTGCGGATTTTCCTTGTTCCAGAGCATCCTTGTATTGCACGAGTACGTCATAAGCTTGTTTGGCAGCTTTGTCTCCACCTGTCTGAGCCTGTTTTTGTACTTTCTGTATACGGCTTTCGATTGTTTCCAGGTCTTTCAGCTGAAGTTCATAGTCGATAATTTCCTTATCGCGGACGGGGTTTACGCTTCCGTCTACGTGTGTCACGTTATCATCGTCGAAGCAACGCAGTACATGCATGATTGCATCTGTTTCGCGAATATTGGCAAGGAATTTGTTTCCCAGCCCTTCTCCTTTGCTGGCGCCTTTTACAAGGCCGGCGATGTCTACGATTTCTACTGTTGTAGGAACAATTCGTTGGGGGTGTACCAACTCTGCCAGTGCGTTCAGACGTTCATCAGGAACGGTGATGACACCTACATTCGGTTCGATGGTACAGAAAGGGAAGTTTGCTGCCTGTGCTTTCGCATTCGACAAACAGTTGAAAAGTGTCGACTTACCTACGTTCGGTAGTCCGACAATACCACATTGCAATGCCATATTAATCTATTATTTCTTTTATTATGATCCATACATGTGAGCAATGGGTTGGCACTAATCTCCCGATAAAAACAGTCCTGATTGCCAACTTGCTCATTTTAGTTTGCAAAGATAATCATTTTTTGAGCTAATGAGGGAAACTTGGTATACTTTCTGTCTTTTTCTGATAATTGTGCAGGTTTGGAAAAAGGTCTGGAGCAAATTGACAAAATGAATTTTTAATCTCTTTAGAAGGTTCTTTTTTCTGCCTGACGGCAGGAACGGATGGAAATAAAGGAATGAAAATCTGTATTTCGTTCATAAATAGGGTGGTATATGAATCTTTACAATTCTAATAATTCGGTATTCATACCTTTCCTGTCAAATAGGGTAGCTTGACTTGTTGGATACCGTTAGCTGACATGCAGAACATTAATGGCTGACATGTCAGGTAGCCTTACTCAACGTGTCAGTCATTAATGTGCTGCAAGTTGGATATATATATTCTGCATGTCAGATAACAACACTTTTGCATAATCTTCCATTCAAACGGGACAGATATACAGATCATCTGTATATTCATGCATTGCCTTATTTCCCCGAAGGCTGGTTTGCTCGTTTTTGAAAATGCATCTGTCAGCAGAATCGTCAATATGGTGCCATTGGTCTTCTTATTCTTCGGTTTTTTCTCTATTCGAAAATGATTAAGAATAAGGTGAAAATCCAGTATTTATTCGATAAAGGGGTTAGGAAGCTGTAAAGTCTAGTACTTGGCTTGATACTTCTTATAAAAGATTAGGAACAAGGTAAATCCGATCAGCGCAAACGGAACACCTGTCAAGGCAGGATAGCGATAGCCACCACTAACTGCAAGTCCTCCTGCATAAGCACCGATAGCATTTCCCAAATTGAACGCAACTTGTACGCAGGCAGCTCCCAACATCTCTCCACCTTTAGCTACCCGGATAATCAATAGTTGCTCCGGACTGGAGACAGCAAACAGTCCTGCTGTACAGAGGCACATCAGTAGAGCAGCCGCCCATTTGTAAGGAGAGAGGAAGAAGATAAGCAGCAGCATCAGACAGATAAGTGCTTGTGCAGCAGTACCTACCTTTCCGGGAGAGTAACGGTCAGAGAGTCGTCCACTGATCAGATTGCCCATGACCATACCGAATCCGGCAAGAATCATCAGAGGGATGATGCTTTCGGCAGAGAAACCGGAAACATTTGTCAACATGGGATTAATATAGCTGTACCAGCAGAATACACCGCCATTTCCCAATGCCGTAGCACCGAGAATCAGCCAAGGAGCCGGAGTTTTGAGAAAGCGGAACTGTCCTTTGAAGCCGGTATCTTTCAGTCCTTCTACATGAGGAACCCATCGCCAGATATAATACAGAATGACGATTCCCCAAAGACCTACCAGCAGGAAGGTAGCACGCCACGAAAGCATGGTGCTTAAAGAAGTTCCCAATGGTACACCGAATAGGTTGGCAATGGTCATTCCGGCAATCATGATGGAGACAGCTTCCGAGCTTTTACCTTTATCGGCAAGTCTTTCTGCCACAATAGAGGCCACTCCGAAATATGCACCATGAGGAAGTCCGGAGATGAATCGGGAAATAAGCAGCATCCAGTAACTAGGTGATAAGGCTGCACAGATATTACCTATCATAATCAGGGTGACTAATACCAGCAATATATGTTTTAATGGATACTTCCGGGCTAATGTTAATACGGGGGCACCTACACAAACTCCCAATGCGTAGGCGGAAATAAAATGCCCGGCAGTAGGGATACTTATCTTTAAATCTCTGGCTACATTGGGCAGTATACCCATCATCACGAACTCGGCGATACCCAGTCCGAGGGTACCGAATGCCAATGCAATAAGACTCTTCTTCATACGAAACTTAACCTAATACCTGTTACTTTTTTTACCTTACTTTATTTAAAAGTGACTTTTATCGGAGCGCAAAGGTAAAACAAAATATCTCAGGGTGAGTTCGCCATGAAAGATTTTGATTTAAATCAATTTATACGGTTTAGAGGTAGGACGGATATATGGAGTTATCCACTAATAGCTCAATCCGGGAGAAAGGAAAAGGGAGTCAGTTCAATGAGTAGTCCGATTAAATACAATGACTTTAAACCGCTTTTTTGAGGATTTTATAAGAGATTATTTACAAATATTCTTTAAATATCAGATAGTTAATAATTTCTTTATAGCCGGGCTCTTAATAATTTGTCGGATACTTCATATCTGTTTTATCCTGGTGTGACCAGATTTATGGCCATTATTAGAAATGTAATTATTGCAAATATAATAATTATCCTCCGTCTGTTTTTTTAATGGCCTCATTTATCATAATAATTGTAAGAAAGGCTTGAGGTTTCTGAAAGACTTTTATCTTTGCAAGTAATAATATGCATAGACTATGAGAAAGATTGTTTTGATTTTCGTGACAGTTGTCCTTCCCTGTTTGCTTTGTGCAAGAAATGATGATAAGAGTACCGATGCGTTACTTCGTGAGATTGATGGTATCATTAAAAATCGTCAGACTTATGGAGCGGAAAAGGAGCTCGTATCGCTGACCTGAAGAAACTACTTTCGGAAGCAACTTCCGATGAACAGCGTTATGGGTTTTGTGGCAGGCTCTTCGATGAATATCGGGCCTATAATCTGGATTCTTCTTATGTATATGCACAAAGAAAGCAGAATCTGGCTTCTCATATGGGAAAACAAGATTACCTGGATGATGCTGCCATGAATATGGCGGAAGTGATGGGAACTACCGGAATGTATAAAGAAGCTCTGGAGCAGCTGGGGCAGATTGATAAGAAAACGTTGCCCGATTATCTCTATTACTATTACTATCATCTGTATCGTACTATTTACGGATTGATGGGAGATTATGCCGTTACGGAAAAAGAAAAGAAGGCATATTACCGGATGACAGACCTGTATCGGGACTCTCTTTTGCAGATAAATGCTTCCGATTCTTTGGGGCACGTATTAGTCATGGCTGATAAATGTATAGTCCATGCCCAATATGATGAAGCAATTCGTATGCTGATGGATTATTACAGAAGACCTTCGATGGATGAACACTCCAAAGCTATGATTACCTACACCCTTTCAGAAGGATATCGCCTGAAGGGAGATAAAAAAGGGCAAAAAGCACTATCTGGCTCTTTCGGCTATTGCCGATTTGAAATCGGCGGTGAAAGAATATGTATCTCTTCGGAAACTGGCCTCTCTTGTCTATGAAGACGGAGATATAGACCGCGCTTATAACTATCTGAAGTGCTCGCTCGAAGATGCTACGCTCTGCAACGCCCGCCTTCGTACACTGGAAATCTCGCAAGTCTTCCCTATCATCGATCAGGCTTACCAACTGAAAACCAAGCGGCAGCAACAGGAAATGAAGATATCGCTGATCTGTATTAGCTTGCTTTCTATCTTTTTGCTGGTAGCTGTCTTCTTTGTTTATAAACAGATGAAGAAAGTGGCGGCAGCCCGTCGCGAAGTGCTCGATACCAATACACTGTTGCAAGAGCTGAACGAAGAACTTCACGACTCCAACTCGCAACTGAAAGAGATGAACCATACGCTTTCAGAAGCCAACTATATCAAGGAGGAGTATATCGGGCGATATATGGACCAATGTTCTACATACCTCGACAAAATGGATCTGTACCGTCGCTCTCTGAATAAGACTGCGGCTGCTGGTAAGGTTGAAGAACTATATAAAGCCATTAAATCTTCTCAATTCCTCGAAGAAGAATTGAAAGAGTTCTATGCGAACTTCGACATGACTTTCCTGCAGCTCTTCCCCAACTTCGTGGAGGAATTCAATGCTCTGCTCGTTGAGCCGATGCAACCTAAGGCGGGAGAACTATTGAATACCGAGCTTCGTATCTTTGCTCTTATCCGTCTGGGGATTACGGACAGTACCAAGATAGCGCAATTCCTGCGTTATTCCGTGACTACCATTCTATAATTACCGGACCCGTGTCCGTAATAAAGCACTTGGCGAACGAGATGAGTTTGAGGCTAAAGTGATGAATAGAAAGAAGGTTGCGGAGACAGAAAGCCGCCCGCCCGGAATAGAGAAAATGAAGGGAAAAGTGAAAACCGGTAAGACGAAAAATAAGAAAACCACTACTTTTTTAGCATAATTGTTATTCTATAATAATCTTATTTTAATGGTTTATACTGTATGTTACTGTATAAATCACTATATTTTTTGCTATCTCTCAAAAGAAGCGGGTTTAATTGTGGATACTTTTGTTTCAGCGAGAACAAATAGTAATCCTAATATTAACTTTAAATTATTGTACATGAAACAGAGTATGAAGTCGAAAGGCTTTGAACGCCGCCTCTTATTAATAATGTGGGGCTTGTTCCTATCTCTTAGTGCATTCGCACAACAGATTTCAATAAAAGGACATGTAGTAGATGCCACAGGTGAACCGGTGATCGGTGCCAGTGTGGTGGAAGAACGTACCACGAATGGTACGATAACCGATGTAGACGGTAACTTCTCATTAAGCGTTTCGGCTAACAGCACGCTGACTATCTCTTTTGTCGGCTATAAAACGCAGACCATTCCGGTGAACGGGAAAAACTCGTTGAAAGTAACTTTGCAGGAAGATACGGAAGTATTGGATGAAGTTGTTGTAATAGGTTACGGAACGATGAAAAAGAGCGATTTGACCGGTGCCGTGTCTTCTGTCGGGGTGAAAGATATCAAAGACTCTCCGGTAGCCAATATCGGTCAGGCGATGCAGGCAAAGTATCCGGCGTACAGATTATCGATGCCGGTAAGCCGGGTGATAATGTCACCATTAAAATCCGTGGCTTGGGTACGATCAATAACAGTAACCCTTTGATTGTCATCGACGGAATCCCTACCGACTTGGGATTGTCTTCTCTGAACATGGCTGATGTAGAGCGGGTAGACGTATTGAAAGATGCTTCGGCAACAGCTATCTATGGTTCCCGTGGTGCCAATGGTGTGGTGATGATTACCAGCAAACGTGGTGCCGAAGGTGCGGGAAAAGTAACGGTAAACGCAAACTGGGCTATTCAGAACGCTACTAAAGTGCCCGATATGCTGAATGCTGCGCAATATGCCGCCTTGAGCAATGATATGCTGTCTAATAATGATGATAATACAAACCCTTATTGGGCAGACCCTTCTTTATTGGGAACAGGAACGAACTGGCTGGATGAGATGTTACGTACGGGAGTGAAACAAAGCTACTCGGTTAGCTACTCCGGTGGTACGGAAAAGGCACATTACTATGTATCCGGCGGTTTCCTCGATCAGTCCGGTATCGTGGAAAGCGTTAATTACCGTCGTTTCAACTTTCAGGCCAATAGCGATGCTCAGGTCAATAAGTGGCTGAAGTTCACGACTAACCTGACGTTCAGTACCGATGTGAAAGAAGGAGGATCTTACAGTATCGGAGATGCGATGAAAGCACTCCCCACCCAGCCGGTGAAGAATGAAGACGGTAGCTGGAGCGGTCCCGGACAGGAAGCGCAATGGTACGGAAGTGTTCGCAACCCGATCGGTACACTGCACATGATGACGAACGAGACGAAAGGATATAACTTTCTGGCAAATATTACCGGAGAGATCACCTTTACCAAATGGCTGAAGCTGAAAAGCACCTTCGGTTATGACGCCAAATTCTGGTTTGCCGACAACTTTACTCCGGCTTACGACTGGAAACCGAATCCGGTAGAAGAATCCTCCCGCTATAAGAGTGACAACAATCATTTACCTACCTGTGGGATAATTATTTTGTATTCGACCATACTTTCGCCCGGAAACATCGTGTGGGTGTCATGGCTGGTTCTTCCGCCCAGTGGAACAACTACGATTACCTGAATGCTCAAAAGAATATCTTCATGTTTGATAATATCCACGAATGGACAACGGCGAGAAGATGTACAGCATCGGTGGCAGCCAGAGCGATTGGGCACTGCTTTCTCTGATGGCACGTCTCAACTATTCTTACGAAGATAAATACCTGCTTACAGCCACTGTGCGCCGTGACGGTTCCTCCCGCTTCGGTAAGAACAACCGTTGGGGAACTTTCCCTTCCGTTTCTCTGGCATGGCGTATTTCGCAGGAAGAATGGTTTCCGAAAGACAACAACTTCTCCGATGAACGATCTCAAACTGCGTATCGGATACGGTGTGACCGGTAATCAGGAAATCGGTAACTACGGCTTTGTGGCTTCCTATAATACGGGAGTTTATCCTTTCGGCAACAACAACTCCACCGCTTTGGTATCTACCACCCTTTCCAATCCGAATATTCATTGGGAAGAGGTACGCCAGACCAACTTCGGTGTGGATATGAGCCTGTTCAATTCACGTGTCAACCTTTCGCTGGATGCCTACATCAAGAAGACGACAGACATGTTGGTGAAAGCTTCCATTCCTATCACCTCCGGTTTTGAAGATACTACCGAAACCTTTACCAATGCCGGCAAAATGCGCAACAAAGGAGTGGAAATGACCCTGCGCACCATCAACCTGAAAGGTCTTTTTTCTTGGGAATCTGCTTTGACGGCCACCTATAACAAGAATGAAATTCTGGACCTGAACAGCGAAACTCCGATGTTTATCAATCAGATGGGCAACTCATACGTGACTATGCTTAGAGCCGGTTATCCGATCAATGTATTCTACGGATACGTGACCGACGGACTTTTCCAGAACTGGGAGGAAGTAAACCGCCACGCTACCCAACCGGGAGCAGCTCCGGGGGATATCCGTTTCCGGGATTTGAATAACGATGGAGTCATCAACGATGAAGACCGTACCGTAATCGGCAACCCGAATCCGAACTGGTTCTTCTCTCTAAGCAATAATTTCTCTTATAAGGGATGGGAACTCTCCGTTTTCCTGCAAGGCGTATCGGGTAACAAGATTTATAACGCCAACAATGTAGACAACGAAGGAATGGCAGCCGCTTACAACCAGACCACAGCCGTATTGAACCGCTGGACGGGCGAAGGTACTAGCAACTCTATGCCCCGCGCTATCTGGGGAGACCCGAATCAGAACTGCCGTGTATCCGACAGGTTTGTGGAAAACGGTTCCTATCTCCGTCTGAAGAACATTACGCTTTCGTATACACTGCCTAAAAAGTGGATGCAAAAGATTCAGCTGGAAAATGCCCGCATCTCCTTCTCTTGCGAGAATGTGGCAACTATCACCGGATATTCCGGCTTCGACCCGGAAGTGATATTAATGGCATCGACAGCAGCCGCTACCCGATTTCACGTACTTTCAGTATGGGCTTGAACTTTAACTTTTAAATCAGGAGAAAGAATATGAAAAAGATAACAACTTTGGTATTATGTCTGCCGTGCTGGCATTGACATCGTGCAACGATTTCTTGGATAAATATCCCAAATATGGAGTCGATCCCGAATCGGAAGTGACGAACGAGATTGCTGTGGCACTGACTACTGCCTGCTACAAGACTCTCAGTCGTCTAATATGTATAACCAGCGTATATGGAGTCTCGATATCATCGCAGGCAACAGTGAAGTAGGAGCCGGAGGGAGGTACTGACGGTTTGGAGACTGTTCAGGCTTCCAACTTCATAGCCCAGAGCGACAATGGCTTTGCCTTGTATGTATGGCGCTCTCCGTGGGTTGGGATCGGACGTTGCAACATCGTGCTTTCCAATCTGCCTTCAGCATCTATCTCCGATGAGATAAAGACCCGTTGCATGGGTGAGGCTTATTTCCTGCGTGCACATTATTATTATATTCTGGTGCGTCTGTACGGAGGTGTGCCTTTGCGCCTGGAACCGTTTGAGCCGGGAGAATCTGCGGATATTGCCCGTAATACGGTAGATGAGGTATATGCCCAGATTCTTTCCGACTGCAAGAATGCAGTGGCGATGCTTCCTCCGAAGAGCAGTTATGGAGACGGCGACAGAGGACGTGCCTGCAAAGAAGCCGCAATGGCCATGCTGGCGGATATTTACCTGACACTTGCTCCCAATCATCGCGACTACTATAATGAAGTAGTGACTCTGTGCAATAACATTGCTGCAATGGGATATGATCTGACTCAATGCAATTATGCCGATAACTTTAATGCTACCATCAATAATGGTGCGGAATCCCTTTTCGAAGTGCAATACTCCGGAAGCACGGAATATGACTTCTGGGGCGGTGATATCCAGCATCCTGGCTGTCTACTTTCATGGGACCACGTAATTCAAGTCTGGTAGCCGGTGCTTATGGATGGAACTTGCCTACAGAAGAGTTCTTCAAGCAATACGAAGACGGTGATTTGCGGAAAGACATAACTGTATTGTATCAGGGCTGTCCCGCTTTTGACGGTATGGAGTACAGACGTTCCTGGTCCAATACAGGTTATAATGTACGTAAGTTCCTTGTGTCGAAAGACGTCTCTCCGGAGTATAATACCAACCCCAACAACTTCGTAGTATACCGCTATGCGGATGTCCTGCTGAAGAAAGCGGAAGCCTTGAACGAGCAGGGACATCCCGAACTGGCTGCCGGACCTCTGAACATCGTTCGTAAGCGTGCCGGACTGGCAGATGTGCCGACTACCCTGACGCAGACCGAAATGAGAGAAAAGATTATTCACGAACGTCGGATGGAACTGCTTTTGAGGGACATCGCTGGTTCGATATGATCCGGGTTGATAATGGAAATTATGCGCTGACATTCCTGAAATCCATCGGTAAGAATAATGTGACCAAAGAACGCCTCTTGCTGCCTATTCCGCAGACAGAGATGGACTCCAATCATCTGATGACTCAGAATCCCGGTTATTAATCTGTTTTATAATCATTCATTTAGATCAATAATATGATGAAGAAATATATATATCAGTTGTTATGCTCTCTTTTCATCGGCGGAACCATGGTTGCCTGTGCCGAGGATTATATGGAGACAGATAAAGGACATGATACCCTCACCCTTTCGGTGAATCAGCAGGAGCTGGTGTTGAACGAAAAGAACCATAGTCAGGAGGCGCTGCGCTTTCATGGACTACCGGAACGAATTACGGAAGCGTAACCGTATCTCTTATACGCTGGAACTGGCGAAGCCGGAACGGACTTTGCCAATGCTTACTCGGTAGATTTGGGCACGGGAACGTACCAATGGACTAAGAAAGTGGAAGAACTTAACCAGTTTCTGCATACGCAGTTTGGTATCGGCTATGCAGTGAAAGCAGAGCTGGAAGCACGTATCACAGCTGTCGTTGCCGGAATGGAAGATCAGAAGCAGAGTGCAACGGCTGCCTTCACGGTGACTACTTACCAGCCGGTTACTACCACACTTTACTTGATTGGCGACGCTGCTCCGAGCGAATGGAGCGCCGATAACGCAACGGCAATGGAGCGTACGGACAACGGACAGTTTACGTGGACCGGAAAGCTGACAGCCGGATCGTTTAAATTTATAACGACTTAGGAGAATTCCTGCCGTCGTACAACCGTGATGCTACTGCCGGAGAAGGCTCAAACTGACCTACCGCACATCGGGTGACCAACCGGACGAACCGTTCACAATGAGTGAAGAAGGAACTTATATCGTAAAAGTAGACCTGCTCGACCTGACGTTGACACTTACCGAAACGGGAAGCCATTGGCTGGAGATTTGAAGAATTTTTCATTGTCGGCTCGTTTACCGGTGACAATGGCTGGGGATTTGAAGCACTGTCCAAAGATGCCGTTCAGATGGATCTGTTCCATTATGGAGCGTCATCCCCTGGAAAGCAGACGGAGAATTTAAATTCGCTTCTGTGGCAGACTTCGGTCAGGCGGATGCTTTCTTCCATCCTGCTATGGCTAATGCTCCGTACACTTCGACATCCGTAGTACTCGGAGGTGACGATAATAAATGGCAGATGAAGGAAGCCGAATGTGGCAAGCCTTATAAAGTATGGTTCTATACAGGCAAAGGAAAAGAAAAGATGCTGATGCGTCCGTTCACTCCTTACGAAGGACTGTATCTGGTAGGTGAGGCAACTCCAAACGGATGGAGCCTGGCAATGCTACTCCGATGACGAAGAGTGCCGACAGTCCTTACATCTTTACCTGGAGCGGCACACTGAAACGGTGAGATGAAGATATCCTGCGATAAACAGTCAGACTGGGGCGGGGACTGGTTTATGGCGGATAAGAGCAACAAGGCTCCGACGGGAGAAGTAGAAACGGCCTTGTTTGTCACCAAGTCTGACGCGGAGTTGAGCAGCATGTATCCGGATGCAGACTTGGGTAGTCTGGATTATAAGTGGAATATTCAGGAAGCTGGTTCTTATCGGATTACGATTGACCAGTTGAAAGAGACGATCTCGATTGTGAAACAATAAAACAAGAATTCAAGATGAAGAAAATAATATACTTGGCAGCTGCTTTCCTGTGCATGGCTTGCAGTGATGATCATGAGTCGAACCAGGAGAATGGAGGAGCTTCGGGAAGTGTGACCGAAGTGACTCCGGTAACATCGGACTTAAGTGTCGGCCTGTCGACGGATAAGGCTTTCTATAAACCGGGGAGAAAGGTGGTATTTACAGCAGAAGATGCTCTGCCTGCCGGAACCAAAGTACGCTATCGTCCTTTAGGGTGAGGTTGTCGGAGAGGAGTCGGTAAACGGTACGAGCTGGATGTGGCAGCCGCCTGCCACCGATTTCAAAGGATATATGGCGGAACTGTACCGTCAGGAGAATGGTACGGATGTGATTGTCGGTACGATTGCGGTAGATGTATCCAGTGATCCGGCACGTTTCCCGCGCTACGGTTTTGTCGCTGATTTCAGTCAGGAGAAGACGGCTGAAAAGACACAGGAAGAGATGGCATATCTGAACCGTCACCACATCAATTGGGTACAGTTTCAGGACTGGCACAATAAGCATCACTGGCCGTTGGGCGGCACACGCACGCAGTTGGACGAAGTGTATATGGACATCGCTAACCGTGAGGTTTATACAAGTTCGGTGAAAAACTACATTGAAGCACAACACCGTTTCGGTATGAAATCCATGTTCTACAATCTTTGTTTCGGAGCCTTGAAAGATGCTGCTACGGACGGAGTAAAGGAAGAATGGTATTTGTTTAAGGATGCTTCTCACACTACTAAGGACAGTCACGACCTGCCGGGCGGATGGAAAAGTAATATCTATCTGGTAGACCCTTCTAACAAGGAATGGCAGGAATATCTTGCCGAGAGGAATGACGATGTGTATGCTAACTTTGCCTTCGACGGCTATCAGATAGACCAGTTGGGAAGACGCGGTACTCTTTACGATTACAACGGTACTCCTGTCAATCTGCGTGAGGGATACGCCTCTTTTATAGAAGCGACGAAGCAGGCTCATCCGGACAAGAGTCTGGTGATGAATGCAGTCAGCCGTTACGGTGCCCGTCAGATAGGGGAGAGCGGCAAAGTCGATTTCTTCTATAATGAAGTGTGGGCGGATGAGGCCGACTTTACCAATCTGAAAGCTATTCTTTATGAGAATGGAGTATATGGTAACTACCGGTTGAATACGGTTTTTGCAGCCTATATGAATTATAATAAGGCAGATAATCGGGGAGAGTTTAATACGCCGGGTATCTTGCTGACGGATGCCGTAATGTTTGCTTTGGGTGGTTCGCACCTGGAACTAGGAGGCGATCACATGCTGTGCAAAGAGTACTTTCCGAATGAGAACCTGACCATGAGCGAAGAGCTGAAAACGGCGATGGTTCATTACTACGACTTCCTGACTTCGTATCAGAATCTGCTTCGTGACGGAGGTACGGAGAACAGCATTTCCATGAACTGTACCAACGGCGAAATGAGATTAAATAGTTGGCCTCCTCAACAGGGATCAGTTACTACTTATGCCAAGCAGGTAGGTGGCAAGCAAGTGATACATCTTCTTAATTTCTCGCAAGCGAACAGCCTGAGCTGGAGAGACGTGGACGGTACTATGCCGGAACCGGCTCTGATTACGAAAGCGGCTTTGCAGATGAATCTGCCGGCAAAGGTGAACAAGCTGTGGGTAGCATCGCCGGATGCACACGGAGGAGCTTTGCAGGAGCTGGCCTTTACACAGGAGAACGGAGTTGTCTCTTTCACATTGCCTTCCCTGAAATATTGGACAATGATTGTGGTTGAATAAAGCGGCTGCTACAGAATAACTAAAATGATAGGTATGATGATTAGATATAGGTTATGGGTGTGGGCACTGTGCCTGATGTTTCCAACGCTGGTATGGGCGGAAAATGCGACACGTACATGCACTTCTTTTACACAGCAGGGACGTCAGGTGACTTTTCACCTGGCGGACAGTGCTGCCTTGCAATTGCAGCTTTGCAGCCCTTCGGTAGTCAAGGTCTGGTTTTCGCCGGACGGAACACTGCAACGGAAAAATGCTTCCTTTGCAGTGATTAATGAAGAGCTGGAAGAGTAGGAACAGTACATGTGGATGAACAGGCGGCCTGCTATGAGATATTTACTCCGAAGTTGCGTATCCGGGTGAATAAATCTCCGTTGAGTCTTCAGATATTCGATAAGTATCAGAAGCTTCTGTTCAGCGACTATGCTGACAAAGGCCACGTTAACGAGGGGACAAAGAAGGTGGAATATAAGGTACTCCGTCGTGACGAGCACTTCTTCGGACTTGGTGAGAAAGCGGGGAAGATGGACCGTCGTGGCGAGTCTTATAAGATGTGGAACAGCGACAAGCCCTGCTACAGCGTAGTAGAAGATCCGCTCTACAAAAGTATTCCTTTCTTTATGAGTATAACCGGTATGGTATTTTTCTGGATAATACCTATAAGACGGAATTCAAATTCGGTACCGAAAGCCGTGACTACTACAGCTTCGAAGCGCCGGACGGGGAAATGATTTATTACTTTATCTTCGGTAAAGACTATAAAGAAATCATCAGCCAATACGTCAGACTGACCGGAAAACCTATCATGCCGCCGAAATGGGCGTTGGGCTTTGCTCAATGCCGGGGACTGCTTACAAGTGAGAAGCTAAGCCGTGAGATAGCCGAAGGCTACCGTCAGCGCGGAATCCCTTGTGATATCATCTATCAGGACATCGGCTGGACAGAATACTTGCAGGATTTCGAGTGGCGCAAAGGAAACTACACGGACCCGAAGAAAATGCTGTCCGACCTGAAAGAAATGGGATTTAAAGTCGTGGTATCACAAGACCCGGTCATTTCACAAGCCAACAAGAAGCAGTGGGAAGAAGCCGACCGTCTGGGTTACTTTGTGAAAGACAGTACGAACGGTAAGAGCTACGATATGCCCTGGCCGTGGGGTGGCAACTGCGGAGTGGTGGACTTCACTCTGCCCGCCGTAGCCGACTGGTGGGGAACCTATCAGCAGAAACCTATTGACGATGGTGTCTCCGGCTTCTGGACAGACATGGGTGAACCTGCCTGGAGTAACGAGGAGCAGACGGAACGCCTGGTGATGAAGCACCATCTCGGTATGCACGATGAAATTCATAACGTCTATGGCCTGACCTGGGATAAAGTGGTGAAGGAGCAATTTGAAAAGCGTAACCCGGACCGTCGTGTTTTCCAGATGACCCGTGCCGCTTATGCGGGCTTGCAGCGCTATACGTTTGGCTGGACAGGCGATTGCGGCAATGGTGACGATGTTTCGCAGGGATGGGGGCAACTGGCCAATCAGATTCCGGTGATTCTTTCTGCCGGACTGGGATTAATTCCGTTTACCACCTGTGACATTACCGGGTATTGCGGAGACATTGAAGACTATCCCGCTATGGCGGAACTTTATACCCGCTGGATACAGTTCGGCGCATTCAATCCTCTGAGCCGCATTCATCATGAGGGCGACAACCCGGTAGAACCCTGGCTCTTCGGACCGGAAGCGGAAAAGAACGCAAAGGCAGCCATCGAACTGAAATACCGCTTGCTGCCTTATATTTATACGTATGCCCGCGAAGCTCACGACACAGGTTTACCGATCATGCGTCCGCTCTTCATGGAGTATCCGATGGACATGGAGACTTTCTCTACCGATGCCCAGTTCCTTTTTGGACAGGAACTGCTGGTGGCTCCCGTAGTGAAGAAAGGGGCGCGTACAAAGAACGTCTACTTGCCCGAAGGTACCTGGATTGATTATAACAACCGGAAGACGACTTACATCGGAGAGCAGTGGACTACCGTAGAGGCTCCGTTGTCCAGCATTCCGATGTTTGTAAAGCAAGGTTCTGTTATCCCGACTATGCCGGTGATGAACTATACGCATGAGAAGCCTGTCTATCCTTTAATCTTTGAAGTTTTTCCGGCGGCAAAGGGAGAAGAGGCTTCGTTTACTTTGTACGAAGATGAAGGAGAGAATCTCGGTTACCAGCGGGATGAGTTTGCCAAAACTCCCGTTCGCTTCCGGACGGATGAGGACGGTTATCATCTTTCGGTTGGTGCCCGTGAAGGGAAAGGATATACAGTGCCCGGTCCCCGGAACTTTGTTTTCCGCATCTATCTGAAGACAGCTCCCAAAGGAGTGACTGTTCAGGGTACGAAAGTAAAGAAAGTGAAGCCGGAACGTTTGGAAGAGAATATGGATAGTGATACCGAAAGTTTCTTAGTGTGGAGCTGGGATAAGGAGACCGGCATTTGCAGTCTTCGCATGCCGGATCGGGGGGAAGAGAGTCAGATTTCCCTGCATATATAGTCTGGATTCGGCTCACTTCTTGTAAGTGTAAAAGTAAAAAGTATCTGCTGTCTGTACCAGAACGCTCATAAGTAGTTAGCTTATAGTGATTGGTTGCAGGACGGCAGATCTTGTTTTTGTTTCCCGGCTTGAAACATTTAGTTTCATTGCTTGAAACACTTTGTTCCAAGCAATGAAACTAAGTGTTTCAACGGTTGAAACTAATCATGAAATTACTAGCTTGTTTCTTTGCGATAGTTTGCTTCAGTGGACCTGACTTCAGTAGACCGTAGCTTTTATCTTAGTTGATAAATTCGTAGCCTTTGAGTTGGTATCTCTTGATCTTGCAACCTTTCGTTCTCGTCAGCTTTACCTTTCCTTTAGCCGCATTCAAGGTGACTTGATTGAACTGTCCTTTTGGAAATCATAGCTTATACCGTCATCCTCGAAAAGCTGGCAGGTAGCGGTCGGAGTACCATACACTTTGCAGTTCAGGTTGAATACGGTTTGTGCATCTACATAGGGAACAGGCTCGGCAAGAGGCAACAGTGTTCCCTGACGTACGTAGAGTGGCAATTGATTGAGTTCGGTTGTAATCTCATATTCACGGTTGCCTTCATACTTTTCGTTGGTATTGAAGTTATACCAGGTTCCTTCCGGGAAGTAGACTTTCCGTGCTTTCTTATTCTCATACAGGGGAGCCGCCATCAGTCCGTCGCCGATCATGTATTGGTCGCTGATCGTGCGCAGGCGTTCATCCTTCGGGAAATCCATCAGCAGCGGGCGGAAAGGAGGCGTTCCTTCTTGCTGGTATGTGTGGTGGTTTCGCATAAAGATAAGGAATCAACTCCATGCGCAGGTTGATCAGCGTGCGGGCATATTCCTCATATTGCTTTGCTTCCGGCAGGAACTCGCCCCGTTCGTTCTTTCCACGGTCGAATTGCAGCCAGGGGGCATATTGCAGATACCATGCGTTCACCATTGCTTGTGGAGAAAGAATCACCGTTTGCAGGCGATGGAAGAAATCTTCGGCAGAGTGAGCTTCGCGTACTTCGGGACACCACAACAGCCCTCCGAATGCGGCGTTGCAGAGTGCCTGAATGTACTCTTTGGGATCGTATGTGTCACTGTAAAGCACGGCGCTGCGTGAAGACATAAACATGCCGGACGAACGGTAATCCTGATAAGTACGGGTGTTCTTGGCACGGTAGATGCTGTCCATCGCGTTTACGTAGAGAGAACCGAATACCTGGTGCATCTGTTCACCGTCGATACCCGAAGGGAATTGCGCCAAATCCGGGAAGCACCATGTGGCAGAGGCGAATGAGATATTCGAGTTGTCACATTCGTCCAGTTTGAAGCCGGAGATACCTTCATCTATCAGTGTGCGGTGGTAGTCGGTGAATATCTTGTGTGCCTCCGGTTTGATAAAGTCAGGTACCAGTCCGTTCCATACGAGGAAGTCGCCTGAGTAAGGTTCCAGTGCCTTCCGGATGGGGGAGCTGGGGTGTACGTAGGCGTGTTCCCACAGGTTGACCTTGTATCCTTTCTCTTGGAGCCGGGTCAGCATTTCTTTGTGCTGCGGGAATCGGTCTTTGCTCCAGATGTAAGAGCAGGAATAAGTGGCTGTCTGCCATCCCGGTTCGAGTCCTAATACGTCACACGGGATATTGTTGTTGCGGAAGTAATCGGCAAAACGCATCACGGAGTCCTGCGTAGCATCTCCTTTCACACGGTATTTGAATCCGAGTCCCCACATCGGAGGGAGACATCCTCCGCCGGAGAGAAGATTGTATCTCTTCACTACGTCCAGCACTTCCGGTCCGGTGATGACGAATACTTCGATACCTTTTGCACCGGGGACATCGATAAATATTTTGTTTCCGTTGCTCCTGTTCTTATACAGGTCTTCCGTAGTGGTAGCGATATGCTTTCTTTCTTCTATTCTTTGCTGACGACTGTGTTCGGTTTTCTGGTTGGAACCGCACAGAAAAGTAGTATACCGTGCTGTGTTGACCAGAATGCCGTATCCTTTGGTAGAGACATAAAATGTCTGCGGGGCATGCGTGTATCCGAGTCCGTTCAGTGGATTGTCATTTACTATCGGACGTTTGCGCAGACCGCGCTGACCGAAAGTTTCGAATTGAAGTCCGAAACCGTAGATTTGTTCATTGTCTTCCAGGGGAACTTCAATCAGGCATCCCCGGTCGGTTATCTTTATCTGCACGTCTTCGGCATCAAAAGGCAACTTGGCTGCAGGAAGTGCCTTCATTGCTTCTATGACAGGCTTGCCACCAAACAGGGAATAGGGGGTGAAAGTATCAATCTCTCCCTTTTGCAGTTTGATAACTCCCGGAGCAATCTCTTTCTGGGCGGACACTTGTACGGTGGAGATGAGCCCTGCTGTAATCAGGAAAAGGTAAAGTAATAGTTTTTTCATTGCAGTTTATTTTTATCATGGTTACATTTATATAAGACTCTCAAGAGATTCTTTACCACTAAAAAGCTATGTGGAAATATTGCAAATATAAGAATAAAGTATCTTTGAACCTGCGTTTTTCATCTGCAATAGACGGGTTGTCAGGCGTTAATACTTGATGTTGTCAGCTGTTAACGTCTGACATGACAGGTATTAATATCTGAAGCGACAAACATTAATACCTGAGACGACGGATATTAATGCCTCAAATTACCGTTGTTAATGTATTGAGAATCAGTTACGTATATTTGGGGCGAGATCTGTTTCCGTTTGAAGTGAGTATTTCTTTTTCTATTCTTATCAAAAATTCGTAATATTGCATTCCATAAAGGAACATCTGGTGCAGTGCATTTGCCGGATATCACCTATTGGAAAAGAATACTGAAACACTGAAATAAATAAAACCATGAAAAGAATTGTTTTCTCCTTCTCTTCTTACTTTGTGCTTGCTTTGTTCAGGCGCAGAATACTTATCGTACCGACAAGGACATTGCTTATGTATCTGGTTCCGAAACGGATGCTTACCGTCTGGAACGTTGCAAACTGGACATCTATTATCCCGAAAATAAGAAGGATTTTTCAACCATCGTATGGTTTCACGGTGGTGGTATGGAAGGCGGAAGCAAGTTTGTGCCCAAAGAATTGACAGATCAGGGCTTCGCGGTAGTAGCGGTCAATTATCGTCTGAGTCCGAGAGCTAAGAATCCGGCTTATATAGAAGATGCTGCCGAAGCTGTGGCGTGGACATTTAAGAATATCGAGAAGTACGGAGGCCGCAAGGACCGTATCTTTGTTTCCGGTCATTCTGCGGGAGGTTATCTTTCGTTGATTCTGGCAATGGATAAAAAGTACATGGCAGCATACGGAGCAGATGCCGATAGTGTAGCTGCTTATCTTCCGGTGAGCGGGCAGACAGTCACTCATTTTACAATCCGTAAAGAGCGCGGACTGCCGAATGGAATCCCGATTATTGATGAATTTGCACCGGTAAATAAAGCCCGTAAAGATACGGCTCCGGTTGTGCTGATAACGGGAGACAAGAATCTGGAAATGGCAGACCGGTACGAAGAGAATGCACTGCTGGCATCCGTACTGAAGAATATAGGCAATCAGAAAGTCACCCTGTACGAGCTTCAGGGATTCGACCACGGACAGGTACTCGGCCCTGCCTGCTATCTGATCGTTAATTATGTGAAGAGGTTTAAATAAGATGCCTCCGGTTATGCAAAGAGCAGGTCATAGAAGGAAAATATCCGGTACATGTTACATTTTTCATAGGCTATGAATCATTTATTATATTCAGAATAGGAGGGATTGCCTACATTTACTCCGATTTTATAAACTACTAACTACTAATAATAAATGATTATTGCTATGAAGACATTAAACAGCAGAATCACACTGACTCTTTTTATTCTTGTTTCTTCTCATCTGCTGGCAATGGCAGGAGATGTATCTTTTAAAGTAACGAAGAAGTATCTGAACTTCCCTGTTTCTCATGCCGAAAATAGGGCGAAAATGATTTTTGAAGTAAACGGCAAGCCGGATTTGTCCGTCGTTATTCGTCTGGCGCCGGATAAAGCCGAGTATTGGGTATTCAAAGATGTATCGGCCTTCAAAGGAAAAACAATCAAGATAACCTACGAGGGCAATGAAAAAGGACTCAGCCAGATATACCAGTCGGATGAAATCGCAGGACAGGATAGTCTGTATAAGGAAAAGAATCGTCCGCAGTTCCACTTTACTACCCGGAGAGGTTGGATCAATGACCCTAATGGACTGATTTATTATGAAGGTGAGTATCACTTGTTCTACCAGCACAATCCTTTCGAAAGAGACTGGGAGAATATGCACTGGGGCCATGCAGTCAGCAAGGACCTGATACATTGGACCGAATTGCCGGACGCTTTGTATCCCGACCATTTGGGAACAATGTTCTCCGGTTCGGCAGTAATCGACTATGATAATACCGCAGGATTCAATAAAGGCAAGACTCCCGCCATGGTTGCCGCCTTCACCGCTGCCAGCAGTGACAGACAAGTGCAGGGAATAGCATACAGCCTGGACAAAGGACGTACATTCACGAAGTACGATAAGAATCCGGTAATTAACTCCAAGGAGAAATGGAACTCTCAGGATACACGTGACCCTAAAGTGTTCTGGTATGCTCCTTCCAAACATTGGGTGATGGTGCTGAACGAACGTGACGGACACTCTATTTATACATCTGCCAATCTTAAAGACTGGAAATATGAAAGTCATGTTACAGGTTTCTGGGAATGCCCCGAGTTGTTCGAATTGCCGGTTGATGGTGACAAGAACCACACGAAGTGGGTGATGTACGGTGCCACCGGTACTTATATGCTGGGTTCTTTCGACGGTAAAGTATTTACGCCCGAAGCAGGAAAATACTGCTATACCACCGGAAGTATCTATGCAGCCCAGACCTTTACCAATATTCCGGCAAGCGACGGCAGACGCATTCAGATAGGCTGGGGAAGAGTTTCTCATCCGGGAATGCCTTTCAATGGAATGATGATGCTTCCCACGGAATTGACTTTACGTACCACTAAAGACGGTATCCGCCTTGTCAGTGTGCCGGTAAGAGAAACCGAATCTTTATTCACTCCTGTCCATTCATGGAAATCTCTGACTTCGGACGAGGCAAACCGCAACCTGAAAGAATTTTATGATGCCGATTGTCTTCGCATCAAGACAACTATCAAGCTGTCTCACGCCACCGATGCGGGCTTTAACTTGTTCGGACAGCGAATGATTGGCTACGACATGAACTCCAATACGCTGAACGGCCGTTTCTACTCTCCGCAAGACCCGACCAGCATGGAACTGACTGCCGATATTTACATAGACCGTACCACAATCGAAGTCTTTATAGACGGCGGACTGTATTCTTATTCTATGGAACGCCGTCCGGACAGGAACAATAAAGAAGGTTTCCATTTCTGGGGAAATCGTATCGAAGTCAAGAACCTCGAAGTATTCTCGGTGAAATCTATCTGGTAAATAGTGAACGGGCAAAGCTTGTAATTAAAGAGACAAAAGCTATCTTTGCTTCTCAGTAATAAACAATAATAGATTGGAACATGAGAACACGTAGTGAAGTCTTTCCAGTTTGAGAAAGAGTTGAAATGGGAGCACCCGGCTCCGGGCATCCGCCGCCAGATGATGGGATATGACGGACAGTTGATGATGGTGAAGGTGGAGTTTGAGAAAGGTGCCGTTGGCGCTATGCACCAACATTATCATAGTCAGGCTACTTATGTGGCAAGCGGCAAGTTCGAACTGACCATTGGCGACCGGAAAGAAATTCTCTCCACAGGCGATGGCTATTATGTGGAACCCGACCAGCCTCATGGATGCGTCTGCTTGGAAGCAGGTGTGCTGATTGATACATTCAGCCCTATGAGATCCGATTTCTTATCCTGATATCTTGGCAGAGAGTCAGACATGTGTGGTACGAAATTACCACATATGTGGTATTTTCTCTGAACAGAATCTCCCTTATCTTTGTAATATCTTAAAACAAAGGAATTTAAAAGCAGATATATATGGAAAAGATAGCAAGAAAATTGACGGATCTGGTTGGTAACACTCCGTTGTTGGAACTTAGTAATTATAATAAGAGTAAGAATTTGAAAGCTCGCCTGATAGTGAAGATTGAATCATTCAACCCTGCGGGAAGCGTGAAAGACCGTATCGCCCTGGCTATGGTAGAGGATGCGGAAACCAAAGGAGTATTGCAGCCGGGATCTACCATTATCGAGCCGACCAGTGGAAATACCGGAGTGGGATTGGCTTTTGTTTCAGCTGCTAAAGGCTATAAGCTGATTCTGACGATGCCCGATACCATGAGTGTGGAGCGTCGTAACCTTTTGAAAGCTCTGGGAGCGGAACTGGTTCTTACTCCCGGTGCCGACGGCATGAAGGGGGCGATTGCCAAAGCTGAGGAATTGAAAGCTGCCACCTCCGGATCTGTCATCCTGCAACAATTTGAGAATCCGCTAACCCCGCCATGCATTTACGGACTACCGGTCTGGAAATATGGAGAGATACCGAGGGGAAAGTCGATATCTTTGTGGCCGGAGTAGGTACTGGCGGGACAGTTAGCGGTGTAGGTGAAGCATTGAAGATGCGTGATCCCAGTGTGAAGATTGTAGCCGTTGAGCCTGCAGACTCTCCGGTACTGTCCGGTGGGAAGCCCGGTCCTCATAAGATTCAGGGAATCGGTGCGGGTTTCGTTCCGAAGACGTACAAGGCTTCTGTCGTAGATGAAATTATTCAGGTGCAGAATGACGATGCCATTCGTACCAGCCGCGAACTGGCAAAGAAAGAAGGCTTACTGGTCGGAATATCTTCGGGAGCCGCCGTATATGCCGCTACTCAGGTGGCGAAGCGTCCGGAAAATGAGGGGAAGATGATTGTGGCGTTGCTGCCCGATACAGGCGAACGTTATTTGTCTACTATCCTGTACGCTTTCGAGGAGTATCCTCTGTAATAAAAAGATTTTTTTATTTTTGTTGTAACAACTTTCTCGTTGTTCCCGTCTATTTAATTGAAGCGCTTCAATAACGACTTTAATTTAAATAATAAAGAAGGAACAATGAGAAAGTTTTTATTTACCCTATTGCTGCTTTTAGTTTGCCATATTGGATATGGGCAAAGCATAGACAGTCTTTTCGATGAGTTTGAATGCGAACAGAATGTCGACTATGTGAAAGTATCTCCTTTTATGATGTCTCTCGGAAAGATGTTCTGCAAACATGAAGAGGGAAGTGAAATCATAAGAAAAGTGAAATCGATGAAAGTCATGGACTTGGGAGATTGTTCGGCAAGCGTGAAAAAGCGTTTCAGCAGTAAAGTAAGCAAGCTGAACCGGAAAGGCTATGAAGAACTGATGCGCATCAACGATGGAGGAGAGAAGGTGCACATACTGATGAAAATCAGGAAGGATGCTATTCGCGAATTATTAGTTGTCTGCTCCGGAAACGATAGTTGTACATTGATACAGATAAATGGTAAATTTGTCAAAGATGATATTGATAAACTGGTAAGTATGGAAACTGGAAAGAAGAATGGACGTCACTGATTTTAAACAACAATTTCTGCCCTGCCACCGGAAGCTCTTTCGGGTAGCTTTTCAGCTAATGGGGAACGCCCAGGATGCTGAGGATATGGTGCAGGAAGCATATCTGAAATTGTGGAATAAGCGCGGTCAACTGAACGGTGTCCTGAATGCCGAAGCTTACAGCGTTACTCTTATCAAGAATTTGTGCTACGATGCACTGCGTCGTAACCAGCTGGATGAGGACGGACGTGCCCCCGAAGAACTGAATATCTCGGCAGACTTCAATATTATCAGCGAAATGGAATGGCGGGATGAAGTAAATCAGGTACAGCGTCTTATCAGTCAGCTCCCCGGCAGCAAAAGCATGTGATGATACTGCGGGATGTGAATGACTGTTCCTTCGAAGAAATAGAACAAGCCACGGGACTGAATGCCATCAACATACGTGTGTTGCTGAGCCGCGCCCGCAAAAAGATACGTGAACAATTTAACGCAATAGTTGAGTATGAAACCAGATGATATAGAAGATTTGCTGACACGGTATTACGAGGGTGTAACTAGTGAGGCTGAAGAAAAGGAACTCAAACGTTTCTTTATGGAAGAGGAAGTTTCTGAAGATTTGCTTGCCGAGAAGGAACTTTTCCTGCAGTTGGCTGCCTGTCCTGAACCCGAAATTCCTGTCGGGCTGGAAGAAAGGCTGAATGACATGATAGATGCGTGGGATATGAGTGAGAAGCGAGCGTTGAAAGTAAAAAAGCGTACACGTATCATCCGCCTGCAATGGTTAGGAAGCATAGCTGCCAGTCTGCTTCTTTTGTTTTCAGTAGGAATGTATCTGTACAAGCCTTCTGCTCCGAAGGATACGTGCGCTACTCCCGAAGAAGCCTATATGCAGGCACAAAAGGCGTTGGTTATGTTGTCTTCACGGTTGAACAAAGGGATGGAGGAAGTGGAAACGGTACAGGAAGCCACTGGCAAGATCAGAGAGAATGTTTATGAACAATTAAACCGAATAAATAATACAAAACAATGAAACGTACGTATATTATTACCCTGTTATTTTCTTTGTGCTCACTATTTATGTATGCGCAGGACAGTCGCTTTGATAAGTTTGCAGACATGGAAGAAGTTACTTCAGTTTATATCTCCAAAGCGATGCTCAGCCTGATGCCCGATATGCAGACGGAAGGCGTGAATATTGGCAGTATAGCTTCAAAACTGGATAACATACGAATTCTGAGTTGTGACAAGCCTGCTATCATTGACAAGATGAAGAAAGAGTTCGCATTTATTAATTCTAAGAACGGTTATGAAGAACTGATGCGTATCAAAGATAAAGGAGAAAAGACTACGATTTATCTGAAGCAGGATAAAAACAAGAAGAAAGAATTTGTTCTGATGACTGGTGAGAAGAATGAATTTACAGTAATTATCATTACCGGAAATCTTACTCTGAAGGAGATACAAGGTATTGTAAACAAGGAATAATATTTTATCCGCAGGTTATACTATCTTCCTAATATAGGGAGCGGCATAATCTGCGGATAAAAATTTATAGAGATGCTCGGTCATGTTTGCTTCACAAACCATTATCACTGCTCATGGCTGTTCTTTACGCTACCATTTCTTCTTATGGTTTTTCATCTGCCCGCAGACCGAAAACTTTTCCTGTCATCTGGTCTACAGGTACTTTCCATACTTTGACATTCCGTACGGCAGGATCGGAGTAGCCGAACTGATCCTTCGTGTAATGGCGCATGATAATGTCCAGTGCACGGCGTTTCTCTTCCATATCCTCTATGAATTCTACTTTGCCACGACACATGGCACTTTCAGAGCGCATGCTATAGCTGCAGGCTACTTGTTTATGCTGATAAACGAGTTTATGGCCGAGGCTGAACGTGATACACACGTTGTTATTGCGTTGCAGCATTTCTATTTTCCCGCCTTCGGGACCGGAATGGAGGTAAAGGATATCGTTTTCATAGCCGAAGTTCATGGGAACTACGTATGGATTGCCTTCTAAGTCTACCATGCCTACAAAGCAGGCATCCGCCTGAAGAATAATGGATTCGATTCGTTGCTTGTCTTCGATAACGATTGTTTTCATTTTCAATGTCGGTTTTCTAAAGTTAAGTGTGTCTCCCTGATTTATAGCACTATAATGGGATGATAGGGAGAGAATCAGTTCTTTGTTTGTGCCACCCTACTGGCACGGTTGTGCCAAAGGCATGGCACAGTTGTGCCAATGCGGTGGCACAACCGTGCCAATAGGGTGGCATAAGATGAGTAATACTATCAATCAGTTTTAAGTATATACTTATTGCATTTACTTCTATTTCTCAATAAGCGCAAAGTCTAACTGCTTCTTTTCCAGATTGGCACGTGCCACACGGATCGTGATAGCATCTCCTAAACTGTATATCTTGTTTTTGCGGCGTCCGCGGAGACAATAGTTCTTTTCGTCAAATTCATAATAGTCGTCATCCAGGTCACGGATCGGAACCATACCTTCGCATTTGTTTTCATTGAGTTCAACGTAAAGCCCCCATTCCGTCACACCCGAGATTACTCCGTCATAAATCTGTCCGAGTCGCTCGCTCATGAATTCTACCTGTTTGTATTTGATGGAAGCACGTTCGGCATTGGCTGCAATTTGTTCCATGTTCGAACTGTGGTCGCAGAGATCCTCATATTTTGTTTCGATACGCTGATGTACCATCATATCCGGGAAACGGCGGATAGGTGAAGTGAAGTGAGTGTAGTATTCAAATGCCAATCCATAATGGCCAATGTTGTGAGTGGAGTAACGTGCTTTCTGCATGGCACGGATAGAAACTGTTTCAATGAGGTTCTCTTCCTTCTTACCATGAATATCATCCAGAAGGTGGTTAATAGACTTTGAAATGTCTGTTTTCGTACCGCTTGTACGCACTTTGTAGCCGAAACGGGCGATGAATTGCGCCAGGTTATCCAGCTTATCGGGGTCCGGAAGGTCGTGGATACGATAAGGGAATACTTTGGTTTTCTTGTTTTTAGGTACTTTACCACCTCTTTCCGCCACCGTGCGGTTGGCCAACAACATAAATTCTTCTACCAGCTTATTGGCTTCTTTGGACTCTTTGAAGTAGACACTGAGTGGTTTTCCCTTCTCGTCAATTTCAAATTTCACTTCGTAACGGTCGAAGTTGATGGCTCCTGCTACAAAACGTTTCTCACGCAGTCTTTGGCTATCGTATCAGCTCAGTACTTCTTCCTTGAAGTCTCCGGCTTTTGTCTCGATAATTTGTTGTGCTTCCTCATAAGTAAAGCGGCGGTCGCTCTTTATGACAGTATGCACGATACGCGAGTCCTTCTCACCTCACCCTTTTTCCGTAATATCGAAAATGACGGAGAATGCCAGTTTCTCTTCGTCGGGACGCAAGGAACAGATGAAGTTACATAGCCGTTCGGGCAAGCATGGGGATGGTCCGGTCTACCAGATAAACGGAAGTAGCGCGCTTTTCAGCTTCCTTGTCGATAACGCTTCCTTCTTTTACGTAATGAGTAACATCGGCGATGTGCACACCCACTTCCCACAATCCGTCTTTTATGGGGCGGATAGAAAGTGCGTCGTCAAAATCTTTGGCATCTTTCGGGTCGATGGTGAAAGTTGTTACCTTACGGAAATCTTCGCGTCTGGCAATCTCTTCGGAGTAATCTCGGCAGGAATCTTATCTGCGGCTGTCTCTACCGCTTTCGGGTATACATAGGGCAAGCCGAATTCGGCAAGGATAGCGTGCATCTCTGTCGTATTATCTCCTGCTTTACCCAGAATATCGATCACTTGTCCGATAGGATTCTTTGCCTTATCCGGCCATTCGGTCACTTTTACGATTGCCTTGTCTCCGGTTTTTCCACCTTTCAGCTTCTCTTTCGGGATGAAGATGTCGTTGGCAAGCGTACGGTTCTCTGTGACAAGAAGGCGTATAATTTAGCTACTTCCAGTGTACCGACAAAAGTATCATTGGCACGTTCCAGAATTTCTATCACTTCACCTTCTGCGTCTTTATTTTTTCTTTTGGCATAGAAGGTGATTTTTACTTTGTCATTGTTCATCGCATGTGCCGAATTTCGTTCGGCAACAAAGATCGGCTCGCCTCCACCTTCGGGAATGAAGGAGTTCTTCCCATTGCTCTTGCGCTGGAAAGTACCCGTCATTTCCGTTCCGTGATTGTTCAGCCGGAACTTTCCTTTTTCAATTTCAGAAATATAGTCGTCATCTAAAAGGTCATGTAATATATCAACGCATAGCATTTTCTGCGGATGAGTAGTGAGATGCAATTCCGAGAAAATGTATTTCATACTAAGCGTCTCGCTTGGTTTGGCATGGAAAAAGTTAATCAATAACGCTGCCAGCTCTTTCTTATTCATTCTTTTGCCGGCCTTTTTCTCTTTCTTTTCTTTCTTTTTCGCCATAATGTAGTCATTTAAAATATGTTGATACAAAGATATAAGATTATTTTCCTTGTAGAAACTTTGAGGCGAGAAAAAATAAACCACCCTTGATACTTTATCTCTATAAAGGAGGTCAAGGGTGGCAGGGGTAACTTAAAAGAGAGATGATTATGGTAGTGTTGTCGTAATGTTCAGACACTTGTCTTTTTCGCGGTAGAAGAAGTATCCGTATCCGGAGTCTTTTAATGCGATATTCATTTCTTGGGCTGCTTCCTCAAGGCTGGCTTGACTGGAATCCTGCATCTTAAATACATCCGATTCTCCTATTACGCCGGAATGTCCTTTTATTGCATCGGAAGCACTCCACCAGTACGTGGAGTTCATGTTTGTATAGGCATTACTCATACCAACAATGCCTCCGGCAAATACTGTTTCTCCATTACCGGTCAGACTGCCTTCAATGAGAGAGTAGCATCCGGTTAGTATTTTACGTGCCCTCATAGTACCACTGGCAGGCTCCGGCAATACCACCTATATTTATGCTGTTTCTTCCACTTGCCGTTTCGGATGTTGCCTGCATTGTTCCTCTGCAGACTGTGTAGCAGCCATAAATACCTCCGCTCAGTAAATTTGCCGTTATACCTCCACAAGAAGCTCCTGCTGTACCTCCTTTTACTGATAAGAGGGCATTCGTGTCAATGTTTGTCCAGCAACGGGTTAAGGTGGATGTACTGCCTGCAATGCCACCTGCCATCGCTATTTGGGGATGTTCTGCCGTAATTTTACCTTTGAGAGTTACGTCAGAGTCTGAGATTCCTCCCATTTGGAAACTCCCCGTACCATATACACCTCCTACATACGTTGCATCCGAACTAGATCCGCTGCTGCTACATGTTCCTGCTATTTCACCCAAAATAGTTACATGTAATGCACTGCATCCGTAGCCTGCTCTGACTTGTGAACCAATGGCCCCGCCGACATCTACCGAATTGTCGGCTTCTGCTTTTAAGCTTCCTTTAATGAGAATGTTGCAATTGCCGAACATATCGGCTGCATAACTACCGGAAACTCCTCCCACAGCAGCCGATGTACTGATGGAGCCTTCTTCGGATGACTTTTTACTTTTGGCATGTATACTTCCGTTGATTGTGACATCGCAGGCACCTATGCTTGAGCCGCTTGAAGCACCACATATACCTCCGGCATGTGCTCTTGCACTTCCATATTCACGTGAGTCATCAATTGGTTTAGATTCTGCCAGGATCGAACCGTCAACTACTGCCTTACAATACGTAATATAACCGCTGTTTCCATATCCGGCAATGGCACCTACTTGAGGAGTGGCCCCGTTGACTATAAATTCCGACGAAGCCGGAATATTCACCGTACATTGATTGATTGTACCTAGTATCGTACCGCATATCCCTCCAACGATGGATGTGCCGTCTGTATCGGTGGTGAATGAAGCACGGATACTACCTTTAAAGGTACAATTAGTAATGACTGCCTGATAACCGTAAGCCAATATGCCTCCTATAACTAAATAATTGGCTGTTTCTTGGGTTCCTGTATGCACAGGCTGTGATATCCCCTTCTACGTTTAAGTTAGAGATGGTGCAACCGGATTTGGACAAACCGAACAAACCACACATGGCACTTGTATTATTGCTGGAGTAATTGATGGTAAAGTTGTGTATAGTATGGTTTTTTCCATCAAAACTACCACTGAACATATTCTTTTCGGGCATAGCAATGTTTTCGTTGTCAAGTCCTGTACCTATCGGAGTCCAGTCGTTTACTCCACTCATATCGATATCGTTTCCCAGTTCATAATAAGCTTTTGTATAGTCAATAGTTGGGTCCATTTCTATTTCAATCTCATCCTGATCTGTAGCAAGTATTGCCTGAGTGTTTTTAATTTCATTGGTTTTGTTAACTAGATAAGCCATCAGTTTTAACTGTCCTGCAGTTTTGATGATAAATGGATATTGTTCGGTTCCCTCACCGGAGGCAAAAGTTCTGGCAACAGAACCTTCCGGCATTTTGACGGCTATCCATTTGCTGAAAGGAGAGGCTGAGGAAGCATTTGCTGTTGTTGAACAGACTGCTACCCAATATTTATTTTCTGATTCCAATCCGGTGAAAGTAGCGCTGGGTTCGGATACGGTCTGAGTTTTGTCTGTCAATTCTCTCCATTCGTCTTTGATTTTTACAATGTAACTTGTAGCATTGGGATCAGCTGTCCATGTTACTTTAAATGAGTTGCTGGATATATCGCTGTATTTGATATCTCCTGGGGCTGATAACGAAGTTACGTCATCATCGTCTGAGCATGATGCGATAGTAAGTGTGAAACCGCATATGATACTAAGAATAACCCAATAGAATATTGTTTTCATATAATTGATATTTTAATGTATCTGGGTAATATGAACTAATTATCTGAATAATTTAAGATTGTAAATGTCCATGGTAAGGGATGGCACAAAAGTATTTTGTGATATATTGTCTTTTTTCCAGGAAGAATCCTAGCAGTAAGTCGGCAATAGTATCTCCTTCGGCACTTCCATTATCTTGTAAAGTCAATACAATTTCTCCGTTTATCATAGTCGGAGCAAGGTTGACGCTTTGCTCAGGAAACCAATAACTATAATAACCGGAGGCTATTCCCGAATAAATATATAACGTAGTTGTCATTGTACCGTCTTCATTTTCTACCTTTGTTTCTCCTTGGTATTGTCCGGATGCAATCTTGAAACCATGGTCGGTATAGGTTGCTTCCAGAGTCATCGGGAAGAGGCTGGAATTAGGAAGAGAAATAACATAAGTTCCATTCTCTTCGCTTTCTTTTATACTGGCCGGACCTTTACCTGTAGCCGAATCTTTTGCCAGATACGATTGAAACTAGCTACCCAGCTTCCCAGTAAGTTTTCGGCATCATATTGCATAAGCACATATACGGCAGTACGTACCCCATTTGTAATTTCTACAGATGTTCCGCGTACAGTATTGGTGGTGTTTTTCTCGAAGTTAAATTGATACCCTCATCTACTAATTCGTAAGATAACCATTCTTTGGCATCTTCGGGAATGTTTATTTTAAATGGAAATGAACCTTTCAGCGCAATAATCAACGAACTCTTTTCGTTTCCTGTAGCCTGTTGCAAATCATTTTCGTTATAAATGATGATGGCGCCTTGCTGTGTAACGGTTACTCTCTGTGTATTTGCTTCATTACGAATGATAATTTGTGCAGATCGTCCCGGAAAGTCGTAATTCTCCTTTACGTCAAATGTAACCATCTCATGGCTTGTTTCTTTTATTGTACACCAGTCTGCGTCTGCAACTGCCGTCACGTCACCGGTTGCTTCTATGCGGATAGAACCTGTTCCACCGGCGGCTTTGAACGTTACGTCTGATTGGATGACCTTCAATACGGATACGCTTGAGTCATCATTGTCGCATCCTGCAATCACCATACATAACGTCAGTATGAATATATTTAGTAACTTTTTCATTCTTGATACTTTTTAAAATGTTCAGCATTCAGGTTATTATTGCTTTTCAATTGTATAGTCGTCATACCAGCCTACCCATCCGCCAAGAGTACTTTGGCTATATGCGGGTGAAGTATAACCTTGGAATACAAGTGCAGTAGGTTCCGCTCCGGTCAACTGGCTAAAAGTTCCTTCGTCTTTGAAACTTATTGTTAGTGGAGAAGTGCTTTCTGTCTTGCTTACCACAGAGAAGTAATAGCCTGTTTCCGTACTCATGAAATAAGGAATGTACGACATGCCGTTGCCAAATGACAATGCACCGTAATAGCCGTTTATTGAGCCTAATGCCTGAACCGGTATAATCATCTTGCCACTGGAACGGTCATAGGTGATGCTGATAGGTACATTGAGACCTGATAAGTTAAAGCTTTTGTTCTCTACATTTTGTGAAATGGTGATGTCGAACTCTTTACTTTCGAACGTCTGCTCTTTACCACTTTCCGGCTGTGTCAATGCTTTACATTTGAACTTGTAACTACCAAGAAGATCATGATAATAAAGATAACCTTCCGGATAAAGGGATACTAATTTTACTCCTTGAGCACTTTCATCCGTACAAGTGAATGTCATGAACGCATTGTCCCAGGCAAAATATTGCATTTTTTTGCCATTGATAATAACAGGTTCGCGGAAGTGAAGTCCGTTGGGAGTAAAGACAAAGGGGATCGTTGTGGAAGAGGTCTCTGTTTTTCCACTAAATGACAGCGTATAGTTATCACGTTTTAAATAACCGATTTTTTCTCCTCCTGCCATTATATCGAATTGATATAAATAAGCATTCTCTTCTATTTCATTCACTCCCCTGATATACTCTTTCCATTTAGTTGTTACCGGCATTCGTGTCATGGTCATTGTATTACCATATTTCTTTCCTAGTAGAGTGATCTGGTTATCCGAAGCATCCATGATAATAAACTCATAGTCTCCCCCCATGTTGGCATTTGCATCGTTTCCACTGCCTGCCGGAGCCTGCAAAAGCATGAATCAGGCTCATTATAGCTGTCAAATGTGAGCATGGTGGATTGTTCGGAAACCACCTGATAGAGAGATTCTATAAAAACTCCTGATGGTACATTAGGGGTACTTAGTGTAGAAGCCATCGTCACTTTTTTTTGTCATCAAACTTACAAAGGAGAGTGATACCTCCCATAGCATAGCCGGAGCCAATATAATATTCCAGCAGCCAACCGTTTGGAGAGCTTTTTAATAGTTCGCTACATTTAATAACATCTGCAGCGGCACGTTCGGCAGAGGACTTATCGAAATAATCATCCTGTTGAAATAAACAGGAATGAAGACCGATGCAGGCTGTAACCAATATAAAGTAGGTTAATATTTTTTGCTTCATAATCAGTGTCTTTTTAGTTGTTGGTAGAGTTGATGTCGTCTTCAATATCGATAGTGTTCAGATCTAAAGAATAAATTTCATCCTGACGCCGTAGTACGACAGAACGCAGATCATCTAAATCTATTCCCCAGGTATCTCTCATATAATTATAGACAATATTGAATTTTTTGTTGATTATTGCTTCACCGCTTTCTCCTGCGGCAGCTAACATGGATTTCCAATAATACTCATCGTGGGTGACATATATAGCGATGTTTTCAACAAAATCTTCTCGGGCCTCGCTCATTGCATAGGGGCTGACAAAACCTGCTTGCCAGGCTTGCTGGTCGGTGCGTGAACTTTGTTTTCCGGTTTCCGGATCGGTATACACATACCAGTTGCTTCCGATATATGCATTTTCGGTGATGCGGTCGAAGGCAGGATCGTAATTTTTTGTCTGATGCAGAATATGAGCGAACTCATGATGCATTGTTTTGAAATAGAATTTGTTTAATTGTTCTATATTAATGTTTTCCACATTCAGGCTATTTACATTGTAAAGGGTAATTTTCATTCCCCCTTCTGCTGTTCCAAGTACCATTGTCCCGCTTTTATCGTAAGCCGGAGAACCTATCAGATGTATCGTTTTGGGAATGTAAACCCGCAGGAAGTTAATGCCGCACAGCTCATCATATGCTTCCATCCAGACATGCTTTACAATTTTGGCTAATACCACCGACTTATTATAATCGGCAGGGATCAAATTCTTGGATTGATCGCTTTCGATATCTTCCATACGGTATTTGAAGGTGACGTTGTAGGTATTCATGTAATTTCTGAATAACCAATGATCGAATGCATTGCCGGTAGTTTCTTCCATCGGGCAGATGCTGTTTGCAGTATCGATATCCTCATCATTGTTACATGCGCCCAAGCAGATTGCTGTGGCGATGAATAATGCGTATAATAAGATGTATTGTTTCATATTCTTTTCTCCTTTCTCTTTTTATCTTGGATTTGCTTCTATACCTGCTGCTATTACATTTGCCGGAATCTGGACGACCCTGCGCAAGTCGTTTTTGTCCATGGTATCAGTAATGTCCATTAATTCTTCGTTTTCAAAGTAACGGCGTTGTACAGTAATGCCGTATCGTCTTATATCTTGCCAGCGTAGGCCTTCTCCCAGTGTGGTGATTCTGCGCAGATGCAGGATACAATGAATGAAGTTAGTCTGTCTGCCGGGTTCAAGCGTAAAGTCCGGAGACAAGGTCTTTTAGGAGTGATAACCTTCATTAAGATTATAGTATTTCATACTTCCGTAAAACTGGTCAACCATTTCCGGAGTTATCGTTTGCGTATGGGTAGTAAAGGACTTCTGCCAGGAAGTGATGTCGGCGGCAGCTTTATCATATTGTTTCAGATAGGTGTATGCTTCTGCACGAGTGATCAGAGTTTCATCAGTAGTGAATGCAGGAACCATGGCGTAAGGATAAAACCCACCGCCTGATACGGCTATTTTTGCCATTAGAGTGATCCGGCGGAAAGAGATTTTAGGTGATCGCGAAGGTTCAAATGGTTGTTGGCGGAATCTGGTGTAGGCACCCCATAGTCCGGTTGAATAACAATCTTCCAGCCCGGTTACAGCATTGTGTGAGTAGCGCATGCAGAGTCCGTAACCGGCATCTATTACTCCGCCAAGCGTAGAGCTGGTACTGAGAAGGAGTAGGTTGGCGGGCTCACTTGCATCGATATAAGCATTAGGCTGGACGTCTCCATTGGGGCTGAGGGTCCCGAGATATTTCCAGTCCCGCAGTACTTCATCGGCATTTGCTCCTAATACAAGATTAGCGTATTCTACTACTTTTTTGCAATTAGAGAAATCCGGTTGCATATAATAGAGGTAGAAACGTGCGGCAAAAGCATATGCCGCTTTCTTGTTGAAATGATATTTGGGAATAGAATAGGCATCATCGTTAATTAGAGGGATGCCTTCTTCTAGATCAGCTGCAATTTTTCGATATACACTGGCGAGCGTACCACGTTCGTAATGGGGGGCTACAGTAGTCTGAAGTGTTTCCATGTAGGGAATGCCTAATTCCTGTTCGGCTGTATTACTGTTATATGCTTGGCAAAATGTAGTTGCCAGCATAAAATGAGCATAGGCACGGCATACCAGAGCTTCCCCTTTCTGGGGATTTAACGATGTCGGATTTCCCAGGTTCTTGATTCCTTGCAGTGCATGGTTGGATGAGGCGATTGCCGCATAGCAGGCATCCCATAAGGCTTGTGGAGTATCTTGTCCTTCTTCGTAGGTATCTTTCCAGTTGTACAAGTCCTCTTCTACCTTTTGCCAGTAACCATATGCACGACTATTCTCGTCTGTGTTATCGCTGTATAATTCCCCTATTTCGCAATTTGTACTTTGCGGATAGGCAGATACCAGGATATTGGCGATACTTTGTTCGGTATCCAACTCTGTCCGGTTGTCCGGAAGTTCATCCAGAAAACTGCTGCAAGCTGTATAGCATGGAGCTAGTAGCAATATCAGTCCTATATGTATTATATTTTTTCTCATATCTAATTTTATTTATAAACTTATTAGTTAATTTATAATCCTAATCTCAATGTCAAAGTAAACTGACGGGGTACCGGAGAGGCTACGCCTCCGGTGTTAAAGAACTCCGGGTCTTGTCCGTTCAATTTCTTATCTGCATAAAGCAGGAAGAGGTTAGTAGCTTGTAATTTGAGTGATAAGTTGGATATCTTTAACGGGTTCAACCAAGTGCGTGGAAACTCATAGGCGAGTGATATTTCTTTCATTCGGATGAAGTCTCCCTTCGCGATGCGGGCCGTTGAGTAATTATAAGCATTGTAGGCATAAGACAGATTCAGATTATGGCTATACTGCGGATAGCTGATTATTGCCGGAATATCTGTTTGGCTTTCATCGCCGGGTAGTGTCCATCGGTTCTTAAATTCACGCGGCATAGCTGTCAGGTCGGAGTAGCTGGCTTTGAATACCGGGTCCAGACGGACTACATTGCCGAATGAATAAGTAAGGAAAACATTTAGCTTGAAGCCTTTATATGTGAAGACGTTTCCAAGACTACCGGTGATAGTCGGGTCTGTCGGTCCTTCATATTTCAGATAATCGATATTGTCACGTGCCTGGAATTCAATCTCTGTGCTTGTAATTTTACCATTGATATCGAATAGGGGAAGACCATTCTTGTCCAGGCCTACAAATGGGATAGAGAACAAACCACGAACCGGATAGCCTTCACGGGCAAATCCGTTACCGGAAATTAAATCCATCACATTTGCCAGTGATTTAAGGTCGGTAACTTTATTTTTGGTATGTGAGAAGATAAAGTCTGTGCTCCAGCTGAAGTTCTTTTTCTTTATATTCTGTGTAGAAAGAGTGAACTCGATACCGTGACTTTCCATTGAAGCTACATTAGCATACGTATAAGTTCCTCCTCCGCCAACTCCCGGGGTGATTGCCGCTCCGATGAGGTCATAATTGTTACGTTTATACCAATCGAGTGCCAGATTGATCCGGTTATCAAGGAAACCAATATCCCCACCGATATTCAATTCATGTTTCTTTTTCATAGGTCAGTTCGCTGTTCTCACTGTCTGCCATAAAGATTCCCGGTTCTTGGATATCTGTAAAAGGGCGGTAGGGAGATAATGCGGTGCTCTGAAAATAGCCTGTGAGTTTGTTACATTGGCGGGACCGCGGTCGGCTGTCAGTGAATAAGAAACTTTCAGAGTGAGGTGTGAAAGAGTTGGTTCAGCTTTTTTGAAAAAGTTTTCTTCATGAGCATTCCATGCTCCTGACAGGTTCCAGGTGGGGAGCCAACGTGCAGAGTGACTTCTGCCCATGCGGTTGGTTCCTTCATAACGGAATGTCCCGTTCATGGTATAACGCCCGTCGTACGAATAGGTCACGTTGGCAAATGTGGCCACACTGCGTGCCAAACTGTGTTCCAGCGCATAATATTTATCGTCTGCTTCCAATCCTTTCTTGAAAAACTGATATACATAGGATGGAGTTTCACCCATTGAGTATTGCATCCCCCAACCATTGAACATGGTGTATGAACGGCGGAGATCATTGACTTCCATTCCTCCGAAAGCATTGGTGATATGCTTCTCGGCAAATAGATGATTCCATGAAGCGGTCGCACGGAAATCCAATCCTAACATTTTGTAATCTTTACGTTGATAGATGCCTCCTCGTGGCAGAATGCTGATAGGTAATGAGTAAATATCATCCGGATCGCTGTAAAGCAGCCCATTGTTGTTACGAATGGTTGCGTCATCCATACCTGTGCGATATGCTGTTGCCTGATTAGAGTTATCCAGGATATTGTGCTCTTGAGAACTGGCCTGATATTTTAATGATCCTAATGCGCTAAACTCCAGTTCGGGAAGGGCTTTCCATTTTATCTCTCCCTGAAATTTCACATCTACTACATTCAGTTCAATGTAGTTATTGTCTAGTTCATGTAAAATATTGAATGGAGCATAATTGGAAGTATAATAAGCGTTCGGGTCCATTGCTCGAGAAGTGTTGATGGCATAAGAATATGGGTTGATATCAAAACTGCGACTGACTTCTCCATTTGCGGCGTTGACGGTAGAGCTAATGGTTCCGGGTGCTTTTTGCTTACGGTAGGATGCGCTTGAAATCAGGTTGACGGATAGATTTTTGAGTACGTTATAAGTTGTGTTTACATTTGCTGTATAGCGTTTCACTTCACTTTGTTTGTACCATCCCGGATCGAGCATTGCACTTAATGAAGCATAGAATGAAGACTTTTCAGTTCCGGAAGTGATGCTGACCGAATGGTTCTGTGAAATATTATTAGAGAATAAAGCATCAAACCAGTCGGTATTTCTCATTTCTGCTTCGCGTAGATAAGCGTTCATTTCTTCAGTACTGGATATGGCATATTGTCCGGTGACAGGGTCGAAAGTATTGATGTCTTATACATACGACCATATACACCACTATTGGCAGCGCGATAGATGTCACTGTAATTTAACCATCCTTTTTGTTCCATTTCTTTATAGATTCCCATTTGTTCCTGTGAATTCATGATATTGAATTCTTTATAACTGGGAATCATACGAGTTGTAAATTCACCGGTATAGCTGATTTTGCTGACACCGGCTTTTCCCTTTTTGGTGGTTACTACAATTACACCTGCCATAGCACGTGCTCCATAAATAGAAGTTGCAGAGCCATCTTTCAATATCTGAAAGCTTTCAATGTCGTCCGCATTCAGACCGGCAATAGCAGAACTGATCAATGTTTCTGCGTCTCCCGAAGAGAGATCGTCTGCACCGACTTCAATTGCGTCTTCCATAATAACTCCATCCACCACCCACAGAGGTTTGGAACTACCATATATAGAGGTAGCACCACGAACCCGGATTTTAGGAGCAGTACCAAATGTTCCCGATACATTTTGAACTGATACACCGGCGGCACGTCCTTCCAGCGCACGACTGATTTCGGGCATACCGTCGAGTTTTACTTCTTCAGCGGATAGCTGTGCAGTAGCACCGGTAAACAATCGTTTATCCATTTTCTGCATACCTGTGACTACGACTTCCGACAGCGTTTGCACATCGGTATTTAGTGTAACACTCATCGTTGGAGTGGCAGTTAGCTCCTGTGGATGCATGCCAATATAAGAGAACTGTAAAATAGAGTTGCTGGCTACTTTCTCGATAAAGAATTTACCATTCAGGTCTGTCAGTACTCCGGATTTGCTGCCTTTAATCTGTACGGTGGCTCCGATGAGCGGTTGCCCGTCATCTCCGGATATGACTACTCCGTTAACATCGAATATTTTAGCCTGTTTGGATGGGCCGGTAGGAGTGATTGTGATAAACTGGCCATCTATATGGTATTCTAATGGCTTGTCGATGAGTATGATGTCTAGTGCTTGCTTTATGCTCTTGTCTTTTACGGACCCCGAGACTGTGAATTTCTTGACATCATCATACGTAAACAGGATTTTGTATCCTGATACTTTCTCCAGACGTTTCAACACAGAAGGCAAGCGTTCATTGTTGAATTCCAACGTGATTTTCTTTTCGTTTTGTGTCTGAGCATTTCTGCCGGTCGTGGCAGTAAGCATACGCATAGGAGGCACACGATAAATAAATACCAGTTTTTTTCATACGTTTGATTTTAAATAACACTATTTTGAACTTGTTTTATATTAATAGTGCGTATGAAAGGAAATTTAAGACACCCCTTTTGCGAATTATTTTCTTTAAAAGATAATATTTTGTTGTTTTCTTTGTGACTTTTGTATACTTTTTGTATGAAAATACTAATCGATAGTAAGAGTATTGCCGTTTAAAGTTACGGTTACTTTTTTCATCCGATTAAGTAATTGAATGGTGTGTTCAAGCCCAAGCCGGCGATCAGCTACAAAGTGCATTTTGTAGTTCATAGCTTCTTTATTGCGGAATTCTATACTTACATTGTACCAGCGTCCGAGATTTTGCATAATTTCCCGAAGAGTGACATCGTCAAAGTAGAAGTAGCCGTCTTTCCAGTAAATGTAAGAGTCCAAATCTACTTCCGTCAGGATAAAATTGCCGTCAGCTTGCAGATGTGCATCTTCTCCCGGAGTAATGGCAGTGTAGGCGCCCCCTTGGGTGTTACTGACTTCTACCTTTCCATTGATAAGTACTACGTGAGAGTCTTCCGGGTTGTAGCTGCGTATATTGAATTCTGTACCTAGTACACGTGTTTGTATACTTGGAGTCTTTACAATAAATGGTTGCTGTTTATTAGGGGTTACTTTGAAGTATGCTTCACCTTCCAGATATACGGTACGTTCTTTTTTCTACAAATGCCGTGGGATAAATTAATCGGGTATTTGCATTGAGCCATACTTCTGTTCCGTCACAAAGGATCACTTTAAAGTTCTGCCCTCTGGGGATGGTCAGTGTATGAGTTTGAATCGTATTTTGTGCATTAGGGACATTGGCTACTGTCTTTTTAGTACGGCTGTAATCCAGATATTCTTTGGTTTTGGCAGCTACTTTCGGATCTTTTTGTGATTCACCTAATATCAATTTTCTCTCCGTCTTAGCTTTTTGCAGGGTAATTTCTTGGGGAGTATTATCTGCTGTAAAGACGGTGATTGGGTCAGGAGTCGGGAATATATCCAGAGTATTGGATATGATGAATACAAGACCTGTGAGGATAGCCGCCGCTGAGACCAGACTGATGGCGAGTTTCAGTCCGGCAAAAGGTTTTCGCTTAGTGTGTTTCGCTTTGAAACGAACTAATTCAGCTTCTACGTCTATCGATCCGGGAGTTTGCTGTTGTTGTAACGCTACATTCATATCCATGATGTCACGGCATGTTTGCAGGCATTCATCATCTTCAAGAGCGCCGGACGTTTCTTTCTCATTGAGCTCTGAGGGGATTCCATGATATCTAATGCTTTTTTGATGGAATCATTTATATCGTTGTAACCTTTGTCCTTATCCATAAATAACTTTTCAGTTCTTGGTTGTTTTTATTTCTATTACTTATTTTAATACGTTTGTTTAAGATAGTTAGATACCCTCTTTATTCTTTTTTAGCAAACTCTTTACGGAGTACAGAGAGTGCTTTTACAATGTGTTTTCGGACAGCGCTTACGCTTATATTCAGTTCATCAGCCACTTCCTGATATTTTTTTCTTCGTACATAACATTCTTCAAGGATATGCCGGGGTGGGCAGTAAGCGTTTTGAAATAGCTTTGTGGATGCGCATCATCCTTTCGTCATATTCTTTGTATTCTGTTTCTGTGTATGATTCGGTCAGTTTTATATATAATTGAACATATTGTTCGTGTACGTTCTGATGACGCAAGTAATCGATGCATTTGTTACGGACGTAAACATAGAGATAAGATTTGGCTGTGGTTTTATCAATCTTGGCATAGTTAGTCCAAATAAATTCGAAAGCATCACTTGCGATATCTTTACTAGCCTCCATATTATTGATCAGATGGAATGCATAATAATAAAGTTGGGGGTAGTACTCTTTAAAAAAAAGATAGTCGAAATCTGCTTTGTCTTCCACGTGCTTTTAAAGTATTGAATAGTAAATAAATCGATGTGCAAATAAACAAATAATAATTGAGAAATGCAAAATGGCTTTTATTTTATATTTATTGTATCTTTGTGGCATCATATTTTTGAATCAATATTATTAGAACCATAATAATGGAGAGTGTTTTAATTACGGGCGCAAGCGGATTTATAGGGAGTTTTATTGTAGAAGAGGCACTAAAACGAAAGTTTGGTGTGTGGGCGGGGATCCGTTCTAGCAGCAGCAAGCAGTATTTGAAAAACCGGAAGATTCACTTTCTGGAACTGGACTTTGCACATCCCAACGAGTTGCGCGCCCAACTCTCCGGGCATAAAGGTACGTACAGCAAGTTTGATTATATCATCCATTGCGCCGGTGTGACAAAGTGCTCGGATAAAAAGACCTTTGATTATGTGAATTATCTTCAGACTAAATATTTTGTAGACACGCTGAAGGAGTTGAATATGGTTCCGAAGCAGTTTATCTATATTAGCACGTTGAGTGTATTCGGTCCGGTGCATGAGAAAGATTACTCTCCCATTGAGGCGGAAGATTCTCCGGCGCCTAATACGGCTTATGGATTGAGTAAATTCAAAGCGGAATTATATATTCAGAGTATTCCCGGTTTCCCTTATGTCATTTATCGTCCTACGGGAGTCTATGGTCCCCGTGAGTCAGACTATTTCCTGATGGCCAAGTCCATTCAGTCAGCATGTAGACTTTTCGGTCGGTTTTCGAGCCAGGATCTGACTTTTATTTATGTGAAGGATATTGTGCAGGCGATCTTCCTTGGAATAGAGAAAAGAGTAGCGAGAAAAGCGTATTTCCTGTCGGATGGAAACGTGTATAAAAGCCGCACCTTTTCGGACTTAATACAAAAAGAACTGGGCAATCCGTTTGTTATTCACTTGAAATGTCCATTAATTGTGCTAAAAGTTATATCTTTGCTCGCTGAATTCATTGCTACACGTTCCGGGAGGAGCAGTACCCTGAATTCTGATAAGTATAAAATAATGAAACAACGTAACTGGCAATGCGATATATCCCCTGTAATGGCTGAGTTTGGGTATGTACCCGAATATGATTTGGAAAAGGGAGTTCATGAAACGATTGCCTGGTATAAAAATGAAGGATGGCTTTAGACTTATTTAAGCGCATAGAAACCCGGAAAGGGTTGTTTGCTGTGGAAAAGATTACATTGATTTATAATCTGTTGACTTCTATCTTGATACTGTTCCTGTTTCAGCGAATGGATCATCCATGGCACATGTTGCTGGATAGGGCTATGATCGCTGCAATGACTTTTTTGTTGATGTATCTCTACCGTCTGGCTCCTTGTAAGTTCTCGGCATTTGTACGGGTTGTCATTCAGATGAGCCTGCTGTCGTACTGGTATCCCGATACGTTTGAGTTTAATCGTTTCTTTCCCAATCTTAGACCATGTATTTGCAACTACCGAGCAATTTATCTTCAATGGTCAGCCTGCTATCTGGTTCTGCCACACATTTCCGCACCTGATCGTCAGCGAAGCATTTAATTTGGGATATTTCTTCTATTATCCGATGATGTTGATTGTGACATTGTTTTATTTCATTTATAGGTTCGAATGGTTCGAGAAGATGTCATTTGTGCTTGGTAACTTCCTTCTTTATTTATTATCTCATTTATATCTTTGTTCCGGTGGCGGGGCCGCAATTCTATTTCCCGGCTATTGGTATCGATAATGTGTCGAAAGGAATCTTCCCTGCTATTGGCGATTATTTCAATCATAATCAGGAACTATTGCCCGGACCGGTTATCAGCATGGATTTTTTTATAGCTTGGTAGAAGGCTCACAACAAGTGGGTGAACGGCCTACGGCAGCATTCCCCAGTTCGCACGTCGGTATTTCTACCATTCTGATGATTATGGCGTGGCGTGGCAGCAAGAAGCTGTTTGCTGTCTGATACCTTTCTATATGTTGCTTTGCGGGGCTACCGTATATATTCAGGCACATTATGTTATTGACGCTATTGTAGGGTTCTTCTCAGCGTTCCGTTTTATATGTTGTTGTGACGTGGATGTTCAAAAAGTGGTTTGCACAGCCGATGTTTAAATAGAAACCAAAGAATTACGTGTATTTTGTAATATCCATCGCAGGAATCAGATGCTGAAGATTATGCTATAGTAGAATTTTCCGGGCTCTTTACGTTGGGAAGTGATTTCTTCAAATATGCGGAAAAGCTCTTCCTTTGTTTCCGCCCGAAGCATAGCGATACGCGTATTACGAAAATTAGGGATGCCTTTGAACAATGGACTGGCAGCCAGATGGCGGCGTACGTGAAGAATCCCACGGCGCTCGTCAAGTAGATTTACGCTGTCCAACACTTCCTGGCGGAGCACTTCCATGCACCAGTCGAAACTTAGCGGTGGTAATTCTTCACCAGTCTCCAGATAGTGCTTCACTTCCTTGAATATCCAGGGGCGACCGAAGCTTGCACGACCGATCATGACAGCATCCACTCCATACCGGTCGAAACACTCCTTACAGCGTTCTGGCGTCGTTATGTCACCATTACCAATAATAGGTATATGCATACGTGGATTCTTCTTCACTTCACCTATCAAACTCCAATCCGCTTCACCAGTGTACATTTGCGCACGGGTCCGACCGTGAATGGTCAATGCGCTTCAATGCCGCAATCTTGTAGCTGTTCTGCCAGCTCTACTATGATTTTATTATTAGCGTCCCACCCCAGGCGGGTTTTGACCGTTACGGGGATTTTTACAGCATCTACAACCGCACGGGTAATCTCCAACATCAGGGGAATATTCTGTAACATCCTGCTCCTGCTCCTTTTCCCGCTACTCTTTTTACCGGGCAACCGAAATTGATATCGAAAATATCAGGTTGTGCCTGTTCCACAATCTTCGCCGCTTCTACCATCGTTTCCGTGTCCCTCCCATATATCTGGACGGCTACAGGGCGCTCCTCGTCGTTGATGCTCAGCTTCTGCGCAGTTTTATCTACCGCGCGTATCAGTGCATCGCTGATACAAATTCGGTATATACCATGTCAGCTCCGAACTTCTTGCACATCAGGCGAAAAGCGGGGTCCGTTACGTCCTCCATCGGAGCTAGCAGAATAGGGTGTTTCCAGATCTATATTTCTATTCTTCATTGTTGGTATGTTTATCTTATTTGCTGTTTATGATTGAAGTAACTTCTTCTTTTCGCTGCAAAAATACGGAAAAAAGCCTACCTTTGTACGCATTCATTTGCTTAACTGATACAAATAAGTATATATTCTATGAGTCTTAGTTTGAAAGACTTTGAAATTATGGCGCCTGTAGGTTCGCGCGAATCTCTTGCTGCAGCCATTCAGGCTGGAGCCGATTCTATCTATTTTGGTATAGAAAACCTAACATGCGTGCCCGTTCGGCCAATACATTCACCTGATTGATGATTTACGGGAGATAGCACGTATCTGCGACAAACACGGTATCAAGAGCTATCTTACAATCAACACGATTATTTATGATGAAGATATTGCTTTGATGCGTACTATTGTCGATGCGGCTAAGGAGGCAGGCATCAGTGCCGTGATTGCTGCGGATGTGGCGGTAATGGCTTATTGTTGCGAGGTGGGGCAGGAAGTACACCTTTCCACCCAATTAAATATCAGTAATGCCGGAGCATTGAAATTTTATGCTCGCTTTGCTGATGTAGTGGTATTGGCACGTGAATTGAATTTAAAGCAGGTGCGAGTGATTTATGATACTATCCAGAAGGAACAAATTAAAGGCCCGAATGGAGAATTGATCCGCATTGAGATGTTCTGTCACGGGTGCGCTTTGTATGGCTGTATCGGGCAAGTGTTACCTCAGTTTGCATGAGATGAATGCTTCTGCTAACCGGCGGCGCTTGTATGCAGATGTGTCGCCGTTCCTATACCGTTCGTGACAAGGAGACGGATGTGGAATTGGATATTGACAACGAGTATATCATGTCTCCTAAAGACCTGAAAACGATTCATTTCATGAATAAGATGATGGATGCTGGTGTACGGGTCTTCAAGATCGAAGGACGTGCCCGTGGACCTGAGATCAAATACTTCTCCAATATCGGCGTTTCCGAATTTCTGGTGGAGGCGTCGGAAGTCAGCGTAGGCGATAAACTTCTCATTACGGGGCCAACTACCGGTGCTCTCTTTATGACGCTGGACGAAGCCCGCGTCGACTTGAAATCCGTGCAAACTGTGAAGAAAGGGCCAGCATTTCTCCGATGAAATCAGACAAGATACGCCCCAGCGACAAGCTATATAAACTGGTATCAACCGAAGAACTGAAGAAGTTCAAAGGACTCGATGTAGAGCAAAAAAGAGGATAAACAGATTTTTAATCTTTAATTCACGATTTAAATGAACTATATCTATGAATTGGAAATGAAGGTACGCGATTACGAGTGCGACCTTCAAGGGATTGTTAACAATGCGAATTATCAACATTATCTGGAGCATACCCGCCATGAGTTTCTGATCTCGGTAGGTATTAGCTTTGCAGCGCTTCATGAGCAGGGAGTCGATCCGGTAGTGGCGCGCATCAATATGGCTTTCAAGACTCCGTTGAAGAGTGGAGATGAATTTGTCTCCAAGCTATATATGAAGAAAGAGGGTATCAAGTATGTGTTCTATCAGGATATCTTCCGCAAGAGTGATCAAAAAGTAGTAGTGAAATCCACTGTTGAAACGGTATGTGTGGTAAACGGACGTTTGAGTGACAGCGAATTATTCGATAGCGTCTTTGCTCCTTACCTGAAATGACCGATAACGAAGAAGAACAGATTTATAGTATCGCCCTGACAATGGTGCCCGGTATCGGGCACATTGGAGCGAAGCGTCTGGTAGAGGGCATGAAAAGTGCCACTGATGTCTTCCGCTACCGGAAAGAGCTTTCCGAACGTATTCCCGGGTTAACGAACGGATATCTGCCGCACTGGATTGTCCGTCACTCATTGCCCGTGCAGAGCAGGAACTCGGATTTCTGCAGAAGAACCGCATTCAATGCCTGACTTATTATGATGAAGCTTATCCTTCCCGCTTGCGGGAGTGTGAGGATGCTCCTGTCGTGCTTTTCTTCAAGGGAAATGCGGATTTGAATGCTCTCCATATTCTAAATATGGTGGGTACCCGCCACGCTACCGATTATGGAACGCAACTTTGCGCTACTTTCCTTCGTGACTTGAAAGCGTTATGTCCTGATGTGTTAGTGGTCAGCGGCCTTGCCTATGGCATTGATATCAATGCCCACCGGAGCGCTTTGAATAATGGACTGGCTACGGTAGGCGTATTGGCTCATGGATTAGACCGTATCTATCCCTCTCTCCATCGTAAAACGGCTGTTGATATGCTCGACAGAGGTGGTCTGCTGACTGAATTTCTTGTCGGCACAACACCGGACAAGCATAATTTTGTTAGCCGAAACCGCATTGTAGCAGGTATGTGCGACGCTACGATTGTGATAGAATCTGCCGCAAAAGGCGGTTCCCTGATTACTGCCGAACTTGCGGAGAGTTATCACCGTGACTGTTTCGCTTTTCCCGGTCGCGCTACTGACGAATATTCCAAGGGATGCAATCAACTGATCCGCGACAATAAAGCTTCTCTGCTTTTATCTGCCGAAGACTTTGTGCAGGCAATGGGCTGGAGTGCTGCTTCCTGCGTGGAAAAAACAGCCAATGTACAGCGTGACCTGTTTCCCGATTTGTCCGGAGAAGAACAACGGATCGTTGATATTCTGGCACAACGCGGAAATCTGCAGATTAACACGCTGGTGGTGGAAACTGACATTCCCGTTCATAAAATGAATGCTATTCTTTTTGAACTTGAAATGAAAGGAGTTGTACGGGTATTGGCCGGAGGAATGTATCAATTACTGATTTAATTGTCTGGATATTGTTTGTTTTTCATTATATTAGCAGCCTAATTAAAAATAATACCCCCATGAGCAAAACACATTCTTTCTTCATCTTATCTATTCTTTCTTTTTTTGTAGTAAACGTATCTTTGTTTGCCGGAGATAAACCTCAAACAAACATCAATCAAATTTTTTTTGAAGGAGCACCGAGCATTCATCCTCCCCGGGTGATAGCCAATTATACGGCAACTCCTTTCATGTTTTATATTCCTACTACCGGCCAGCGACCGATGGAATGGAGTGCTGAGAAGTTGCCGAAAGGCTTGAAACTGGATTCGAAAACAGGAATTATCACAGGAACAGTCGCTTCGGAAGGTGAATATATAGTCACTCTCAAAGCTAAGAATTCGCAGGGAACCTGTACGCAAAAGCTCGAGATTCATATCGGTGACGATTTGCTGCTGACTCCTCCTATGGGGTGGAACAGGCTGGAATACTTTCGGGCAACATCTCACGGAAGAACTGGTATTGCAGACTGCGGATGCACTGGTGGCAAACGGAATGCGTGATCTGGGTTATTCCTATATTAATATCGATGACTTCTGGCAGCTGCCGGAGCGAGGGGCTGACGGACATATACAGATTGATAAAGCGAAGTTTCCTCGTGGAATAAAATATGTTGCTGACTAAGGAGCAACGCCTTGCTCCAACCTTTGTTAACCTTAAATCTAATACTATGAAATATACCTTCGGTTTTTTTGGATAGAATGGAGACTTCAAGATTCTCTTTATTTTCTTGGTATATATGATTTCAAGCTGTCCGTGTATAGTAAGCTTGTCTTCTGGGAGATAACGCGGCTGTATGGGTGGATTACTGATCATATCTTCCAAATTATACTTTTTCCATCCGTGTACTAGCATTAGTATATCTAGTTCTTGTTTCCGTTGCCTGCTATTTTCAGCAAAAAATAACCAGGTTGATGTATATAACCTTTTAATTCGGAAGTTAAAAGTAAATCAGTAAATATGGTGTTATCATATTCTAGGTAATCAGATTGTAAGGTGCTCCGGACAGAAACGGAAAGATTAGTTTCTATTGGTTGTCCATTTGAATCTTTCCTTCTATTTTGCAATGGATAGGAGTGAAGGGATAATAATATGAATTATTAGTCTGGGCTGTTAATTGTAGGGAAACTGTTAGGCATAATGTAGCAATATCGTTCTGCTAATACATTGGCCTTCCGGTTCATTAACGAAAATTGAATAATTCCGGCAGGCAGTTTATCTGTTGGAATACGAATAAGTTCAGCCTGTTTCTTTTCGAAAGTGAGAGCATGCCAGACCAGAGGTATATTTTGATGAGATATAAATAGAGCTAAAGTATCAGAATCCGTAATTCCATTGCATAGTATCCGGATATCAAAAGTTTTTCTCACGATTGGTTACGTTTAATACATAACCTTGTGGCAGGGCCTTAGGCAACAGTATTTGTATTTCTCGCCGTTGTATTCCACTTCTGCTTCTACTTCTATGCCCGTTTGTGGAGTGTAAGACAAGCATCCCATGCCATCATGGACTGTCCTAAATTCTGTTAGCTTTTCACCTTTTTTTTAGTACGTAGTATGCCGGATACATTAACTGCTCCCTCTTTTTTACTTTCAGCTTTGAAAGCTACTATAGAAGTGACACCCTCTATTAGCTGCCCTCCTTCAGGGAAGAAACGTACTGACAATTTTTTAACGTTACTTTTGGTCGTTGTTTCATAGACGGGCTCATATCATATGTAGCTATGAAACGTTCTTCATCATTAATGCCTATTCGGGGACGGTAGACAGGAAATGTACGTGAAAAATAGTATTCGTCTCCGAAAGCCAGCATCCATTTTGTAAATGCCCGGATCTCATAATAGCCGGATAAACCGGATTTTTCTAAAATGAATTGTCCTTGTCCCTCTCCTTTTTGTGTTTTTATGATTTGTTTGTCGATAATATGTCCTAACTGATCAAGTAACTCCACATAAAGTGGTTGACTAAGAGTAGTCGGTCGATTTTCTGTCCCTTGAGTTACATATGCTTTGAACCAGATAGTATCTCCTGCATAATAACTGGTATTATCAAAATGAAGATGCACTTTCTCTTGCGGATAAGCAGAGGAGAAGATTTTTGCCTGTTGAAAATATCTCTGAAAAATATCTTCTGCATTTGGAGATGATTGCTGTGCACTTATGGCAGAGGCAATAATTATCAATAAGGATAAGGTTGTGAATTTCATAAGCGAATTCATATTTAGTGTATTGTAGAATGCTCATAATGCCGTTCCCTTATCCGCCATAATAGTTCATGCAGAGAGATGTTTTTCACTTGCGGTGATAATAGTTGATCTGAGATTTTGCTTGCATTATAACCTTTTATGGGCAAATCAGTAGAATGTGCTGTTTTACTGAAATCCGACCAGGCATGTATGATTGTCCAAGACAATGGATTCTTTTTTTCTTTTAATTTGGCCGCTTTTGCCGCATCCCGGTTAATGAGAGCTGCGATATAGTCTGGACCACCACACAATGGATTATCGAATAATCCGGACCAAATAGAAAATTTGGCGGTCACTATTGGAATCTCAATATTTTTATTGTTCTTCACCCATATAATGTCTCCTCCCATATTATATGGACTGTATTGAATAGCCACCATTCCGTTAATCCTTCTATCTCGCGGGCATAGATTTCATAGGCTTGCCGGGCCTCTTTACTAAATACATCTTTGCAGATAAACCCGAATATCTTAATATTTAATTTTTGAAATGCCAGTTCATACGTCGTAGCAAATTCAATGAGAAGTTCCTCCGGTTAGGACGGTTTTTTGCAAATTCATCGGGATATTGATATCCTCCTCCATATTCAATCACACTTGAGTTGTCTTTTTTCATAGTAACAAAACGATTCCAGGTGGAAGTGCTTACTACTGATAGGTTAATTGGGCAGAGAGTCCATGAAACCGGAGAGCGATTTTCGTCTTTATTGCCATAGTATAGTGGACTATCAAGAAATTCTCCCATTGTCCATTGCATATTGTCACCGTCACTGATAACGAAAGAATGGAATGCAGAATTATCATTGAAATCTATATCTTCTTTTTTTACTTCATGTATAGGTAATGGGGGCATTTTATCGGAAGCTGCCATAATGATAGGAAGGTTACGACACCAGTTTGAAGCCGTATTGTAGTGTCCCCATCTTGTGATAGCTCCTGTATATTCGTCTTCATTTCCATAATTCCAACCCAATATAGGTGAAAGTGGAGTAACCCATTCCAGTATTTGCTCCGAAAAATGCCCTGTTCCATAATATAGCATAAGTTTCTGAGCTATAGCAATATCTCTGCAGTTGCTAACTTTGGGATCAATGCTAAGTGCTGCCCCTCTATTAAGTTGGTTTTTGCAGCGTTCGAAACACGTTTCCGGTGATTCGTTACGTGCATCTTTTAGTTTCTTTAATCCGGATTGTTTGATTCGTTTCTCTAAAGATTCCTCTACCAGTATACCTTTCAGGAGGCTGGCATATACCGTTGCTACATTAGCTGAATAATTGATTCCTTCTCTTCGTGAGTAATTTTCTCCTATTGAGTTGTCGTTTTTATAGAGTATATAGCCTTCTATGATCTTTTTTTTCTTGAGATGCTCTAAGAGATCCCATACATCCATTCGGGTTGTTTTGGTGATATTTAGGCTTTCCTGTGAGCTTCTTAAAATTTCACGATAGGAACTGTTATCTATTTCTATCCAGACCATTTCATCAAAAGAGTCTTCGTTTACTGCTTGTCCACATAAGCCGGATAATGACTCTAAAAGCATACTTTCTGCCCTACTGAGTCCTTCACCGTTACATAAAATTAGTTGTTGAGGTGCTTTTTGTATAAACCAACCATGCCTACCATCGTAAGCGGATGCTATAATGGGAGGCAATAAACAAATGATGAGCGTAGATAATAACTTGATTTTCATGATTGTAATGTTTAGGGTTAAAAGCTTTTTCCCCAATCTATTTCGGGAAAACTCTTTTTTAATGTTGAAGTTTTATAGTGTTGTTATCCTATTATTTAGAGACTTCTAATGGCAATGTCCGCATTTCATTAGCCGCACTAATATTGTCGATGTAGTTGTCGGATAAAGTGATAGCGAATACAGCAATATTCTCGTCTTTAGGAAGTACCAGTGTATGTGCTTCTTTGGGAAGTTCGATGCCGAATTTATACATATATGTGTAGATATACGTGTCATTCCCTTTTTTTGTATGACGATGAGAACCGATGTATGCAAGCGAAGCATTGCGAATATAACCGTCACTGACACCCTTATGCCCCCACTGTCCATAGAAGCCGGAGTAATAAGGTATTTCAAATTCGTGTGATTTACTATTAACAATGAATTTTGCTTTGCGATCCTTGTCTGTAGAAGTTGCGAGGATATATAGTTTCTTGCCCGCTGCTTCCTTGGGTAGTTGGATTGTATCTCCTTACATTTGATAACATTTTTATTTTCATAGTTAGCTATGCTGAAAGTGATATCATCACAAGTAACTTTATCACCAATTAGTTCAGCTGCGAAACTATTTCCTTTTTTATCGAAAGAAACAGTATAGCCAAAGTTTTCAGGAGTGAAAGCCTTACTGTTAAATGGTAATTGAAGTGGTATGTTCTTTATTGGATCTGCTTTTACTTTTCCTTTTTTCAATCGGATAGCGAAGGTTCTTGGTTGATAAGATGCCATGTCGAAACATAATTTATTGTCCTGTATAGTAGCTTCGCCTATTTTTCTTCGATGCCATTGGCCTCATAGCCCGATTCTATGGGAGCAGGGAATGTAATTTCTACATTTTGTGCAGATTTACCTTGCATCTCGTATAAACGGATGATGTATAAATCACTTTCTTCCGCTTTTTTTAAGGAACGAATAGCCACTTGCGGGGTATTTACTTTTACGAAAGAATATTCACGTCCTAATGCACCTTTATGTTTGGGCGTGTTGAATACAGCCAGCTGACTATTCAGGGATTCGGCCAAATGGCTGATTCCGGCTTGTAATGCTCCGTCCTGATGGCCCACGATTGAATAAGTGAAGGTGTGATGTCCGAAGTCTTGCTGTTCCTGATATTTATATCTGTCTTTGGTGCTGGGAGCATGGAGTAGTGTCAGTCGCAAAGTGTTATCATTGGGTTTATCCCATCCATACTTACAATCATTCAGGATTGAGATTCCGTAACTTTTATCGGAAGACGTAATGTCTGCCCATTGTTGTGCATATACTTCATAAGCAGTATCTGTATTGTTTTTACGTTTTACAGTTCCGATACCCAAATCATAAACAGCTTCCTGGTTTTTTACATTCATTGGAAACTCTGCTTTTAATACGGCGTCTTTTGTTGACCAGTCTATTTCATTAATGATATCGATTCGTTCATCGTTTGCCCCTTCACTCATGCGGATGTATTGTATGAATTTAGAAGATTTATAGGTGCGTTCAATGCGAAGAGCTGCATAACAGGGACCTTGTTCTTCGATACTGATACGAACATTTTCTGAGATTGGAGTTCCGGGCTTATCTATAGTCTTTTTTTGAATCTCCCATGCAGGCCATTCTTTCGATTCATTGCCTAGGAGTAAAACCAGACGGAATGCCTTGCCCTGTTCTACCAGTTCCTTATTACTACGCTTGTCAATAATAGAAACAATATCGCCATTAGTATCTAAAGTCAGTTTATAGATGCTATTTTCCAAAGAATTCTGAGTTGCTTTCAAGAAGGAACTCTTATTGTTTTTTCCAAAACGGACATCATATACGGAGCAGCTTTAATGGAGCTACAGAAGCACTAAAGGCAATGTGTGCTTTCCCGTTTTCCCAATTAAGTAATTGTGCCGGAATTTCTTTATCGTTAGCGTCAAATACTTGCACTCCAGCAGGCTCCTTTGAGATATTTATATAGGCTTCTGCTAGTTCTTTCCGTTGGGCGGCCATTGCATTATAAACGATGAGTGCAGTTCCTTTTACTCTTGTATCCAAGCAAGAAGCGAGAGAACCGACTCCGGTACGGATGATATCATTAAACTGCGTTTGAGAGATCAGTTCATCATTCCAGGAATAGGTATAGGCCTGAGGAAGACTCGTCCCTGTGAGGTCATCGTGGAATTGATGCCAGATAAACCGACGCCACGCATCTGTCAGCGTATTTGCCGGATAGCTTGCTCCGTCAATATAATCAGCCATTACTGAAATTCGTTCGGCTGCATCGCCTAATTGTTCGTTCCGACGATTATATAATTTCATGGCTGCCTGCGAAGTATAACAGCCGGTAGCATGGATGTCCATCAGTAACTCGCCATCGTATACAGGAAGTTCAGGATGATTATCGAATGGCAGATAGTCTTTGTATAACTGATCGGAAGTAGCACTGATAATTTCAACTTCTCCACTGCCTTTAACACCTTTTTCTATGGAAACAACCGAATTTATATTAGCAGAACCACCTCGGTCTCCTGCACCATAGTAACGGTATGCAGTGTTATTGGCTCCATTTTTTGCCGTATTTTTTAGGTCGTTATCTTGGCTGATATCTCCACCATTCCATTCGTGAACATAGTTTTTGCCATTTAAAAAGCTGCCATGATGCGTGAGCCGTCTACCCCTTGCCATAGACCGATATTGAATGGCATCTTGGATTTTCCGTGCATATTATGGTGTCTCCATTGTAATTTTTGCGTTGAGAAACCAATTAAGCCACAATGTGCTGCAATAGTGGGCAATGTATAACTGAATCCAAAACAGTCCGGCAAGAAGATATCTGTAGATTTAACTCCAAACTCTTGTTTATAGAATTGTTGTCCCAACAGAATATTGCGGAAGAAAGATTCGGGTGAAGGTACGTTAGTATCATTGGCATCCCACGAGCTGCCTGAGATATGCCAACGACCTTCTTTGATATATTTTTTCACCAGTTCATACTCAAGCGGGTAATACTCTTTTATCCAGTTATATTTTACTCCACCTTCAAAGTTAAATACATAATTGGGATAATGCTGAAACAGATAGAAGTTTCTGACCAGCGTATGCTTGAGGTATTCGTCAATGGTTGTCTGTACATCCCAGTTCCACTGAGTATCCAAATGCGAGTTCGAGACTATATAAAGCTTTGTACTTCTTTTGTGCTTGCAGCGGACTGAGTCCTGTTGTAGCAAATAGTAAGGCTAATAAAATGGTTCTTTTTTTCATTCTTGATAATTCCTTTATTTCTATATTAATACCTATTTATTGATTATGAACTTACCTTCAAGCCTGATATCCTTTGAAGAAGCTCCGATCATTACTTTGAATGTACCCGGTTCTACTTGAAATTTCATATTTTTGTCCCAGATGGCAAGGTCTTGTGGGCTCAGTGTAAAGGTCACTTTTTTTTCTTCGTTCGGTTGTAAGGTAATTCGTTCAAAGCCGCGTAGTATTTTTACGTATGTTGTGACGCTACTGATTTCATCTCTGAGATAAAGTTGTACTACTTCATCACCGGGTCTTTTACCTGTATTTTTTAACCGTACAGGCTCACTTTCACTTCCCCTAGTACTCCTTGTTGTTCAGGAGATATTTTCAGATTATTGTATTCGAATGTCGTGTAGCTCAATCCATGTCCAAAAGGGAAAAGAGCGCCGGTAACTGAAGTGCCGCAGCCGCTGTCAGACCCTGGTTTGAATGGAAAGGCAAAAGGTATTTGTCCTACAGACTTTGGAAAAGTGACTGCTAACTTACCCCCGGGATTATTATCTCCAAAGATTGTTTCTGCAACTGCCTGTCCGCAAAACTCTCCCGGGAACCATGCATGGAGAATAGCAGGTACATATTTTTTTGCATAATTAATGCTGGAAGCACGACCGTCAATCATTACCAGAATGGTGGGTTTCCCCCAGCTTGCATACAGCTTTCAGTAATTCTTCCTGTCTGCCCGGTAAGTCAAGACTTGTGCGTGAACGCTCTTCACGTACAGTAACTTCACTACCTCCTAATACCATAATTACAACTTCGGCAGATTTTGCAGGCTTCAATTGCTTCATCCATTATCTGCTGCTCTTTGGGCGTTATATCAAAAGGTAGAACTTCACTTTCAGGAAAATGTGGATCCACTATTTCACATCCCTTTTTATATACCACCTTAGCTCTCGGCAGGGCTTCTTTAATACCTTTGTACACAGTCTTTATTGGGGCATTGGAAGGACCGTAACGGCAGATGAGTTCTTTTTGCTCATCTGCGTTCGGACCTATTACAGCTACAGACTTCAATGTCTTTTGAAGGGGCAATAGGTTATCTTGATTCTTCAAAAGAACAATTGACTGACGGGCGGCCTCCAATGCTACTGCCTGATGTTCTTTGCAGTGCACTATTTTATCCGCTAATTTTCCGTCACCACGGTAAGGATTATCAAATAAACCTAACCAAAATTTGACATACAAAATCTCACTTACGCGTTGGTCGATAGTAGCTTGTGATACCTTGCCTTTGGCAATGGCGCTTCGTAACGGCTTTATAAAGCCTGCCGGAGAGCTGAAGTTAGTGCGTACATTTAGGCCTGCATTGACCGATTGTACTACTGCTTCTTCATTATTATCAGCAACTTTGTGTTTGCTTGAGATGAATTCCACAGCTTCACTGTCCGATACGACATATCCTTTAAATCCCCATTCCTGACGTAAAATCTGGGTGAGGAACCGATAGCTTCCGGTAATAGGTTCACCGTCATAATCATTGTATGAGCTCATAACTCCCAATGCTCCCGCTTCCTGAAATGCAACGCGGAAGGGCTCGAGGTAGAGAGTACGCATTTCACGCGGAGCTACGTGCGGGTCTGTACGCGTACCTCCGTCACGTCCGCCTACTGGAATGCTATATACGGCAAAATGCTTCGGAGTGGCTACCAGCTTGTGTTTCTGCAAACTTTGAATCATCTGCTTTCCTAACTGTCCTACTAGGTATGGATCTTCGCCATAGCATTCTACCGCACGTCCCCAACGAGGGTCCTGTGCTATGTCCAGAATAGGAGAGTAGATATTTGTATATCCCAAAGCAAAGCTTTTCTTTAGCTTCTACTTCACCAATCCGGGCAATCAGCTCTTTGTTCCAGGTACTTCCCTGCCCGCATTGGGCAGGGAAAAAGTAGCCTTCTCATGACAAACCCCACGAATTCCCTCATTGGTAAAGTCTACCGGAATTCCTAATCGTGTTTCTTCAACAAACCAGCGTTGGATATCGTGTATAGCTTTAACGTGTTTAGCATAAGGAAATGCATACTCAGAGCCGAATTTCCCCAGTCCGTTATGCTCTTCGTCAATGTTTCCTATACCGTCTTTCCATATTTCCGACTTCCATTTTTCAGTCGGTAATGCGTCGGCTAGAACACGACCGGAACCGTAGAGAGTCGCCATTTGACAAGTCTTTTCATCCATGTTCATTTGACTTAACAGGTCTTTGACGCGCTCCTCTATCGGGGCAGATGGGTCTTCATATATGTCCATCTTGCCATTTTTATTGAAATCAATCCATCCTTTTCGATAGATATCGTCTTTAGGACCTGCCTGAGTGATTGCCGGGATAGACAACAAGCAGCTTAGCAATGTTAGTTTTAGTTGTTTTTTCATCTAAAAGGTTTTATATATTGTATAGTTATTGTTCCAGTTACTCTTCTTCTACTTTAACATTAGGATAGTCACTTATTAATACATTTTTTATTTGAGTATGTGTGCCTTCATACACGATTGTGCGTCGTTCTCCTTCTGTCAAATCTTTGTATTTATATTTTAAATACAAAACACTGGTCTGTACATAATATCGGGTATCAGTATCGTGTAATACATACTTTCTTGTAAGAGTATTAGTAATTGGTTCTAGCTCTAATTCAACATTTCTGGCAGTTAGAGTTATATGTTCTTTTTCATCAAAGCTAAGATTAATAGCATAATCTTTATAATTAGGATCTGTGTCCTGATTGGTATTACCGGCATACATATAGCACGTATTAATTGATGAGGCATATAATTTGGCACTGCCAACAGAAGTACTCTGACTTGTTCCGTCAATTGTAATCTTACCAGACCCTGAGAATGTTCCGGAAAACCTGTTCGTAGGTAAAATGTAAGCTAATAATTTGCTATATTTGCTTGGTCCAACCGATTCTCCGGTGGAAGATTCTATTTTCAAGGGTAATACATAGTCGTTGTAGATATTTTGAATCTTATCCAATTCTATCTGAATTTTGGCTGTCGTTTTGTATTTTCCTTTAGGAATGGTATATACTTCCTGGTCGAAGCTATAACAATTGGTTGGAAGTTCTATATAATAGGAACTTATTTGATTTTTAAATTTGTCGAAGTTATAATCGGCTAAGGTATCTGGGTCATTAGTAATCTTAAGAGTTATATCTTTATCATTCTCAGAAGTTCCGTTAATACCGAAGTCAATTAATAATTCGGTAATATTTCCATCTTTAATCTCCACTTCACAGGTTTGCCATCCATTTTCTACCAAATAGGAAAATTTGTGGAACAGTTCGTTGTTTAGTTCATCTTGACAAGCCTGTGAAGATGAATATTCCTAAAGTAATGGATATTATGTTTATTATTCTTTTCATATTCTTCTTTGTTTTAATTACCATTCTGGGTTTTGTGTCAGATTGACGTTACGTTTTAATTCAGCAGTCGGAAAAGGCCAAAGGTACATTTTCTTCAAAAAGACTTTGGGAATAGCAGTCACTGCAGTTGTAATATAGAATCCCTGCCTTGACTCGTCGTCCTTTGTAATATTGATGTTACATCCCATTAATGCCTGATTTTCCTCTTCTTCTGCATCTTTCCATCTTCTTAAATCAAAATAGCGGAAACAATTTTCTGCAAATAATTCTATGTGACGTTCTCTTTTTAATACTTCTTTAAAATTTCTATAAGTATTGTAAGTATTATCATCAAAATCAGGTAAGCCGGCACGCATTCTTATGGGCTTCATCGCTTCCCTCATTTTGATGGGATCACGTTTGATTTCCACTTCTTGGTCATTGAACGTTTGCATAGTATATGTGTTTCCACTAGTTAACTCATTGAGAGCCTCTGCATAAATGAGTAAAACTTCTGCATACCGTATAGTCGGCTCTGTTTTATTTGTTCGATATCCACCCTCAGAATAAGAGTCTTCTTTGTTGTAGTACTTTTTAAATCCTATACCGGTCAGTGGACAGTTCTCTGTAAATCCTTGTTTACCATTTACTTCATCTCTGTAATACCAACACTGGAAATTTTTCTCGCTAGACAGCGAGGAACTTTCACATTCCCATGTAGCACCATTAAAACCAACACAAGCGTAGAAACGTGCTTCGTTTTGCATACATCAGTGATACACCTACTCCCATGAAGGGGCTCCATTCATGGTTTGCGGGTCATTAGCTGTTTCTGTGAATCCTTCTCTTACATAATATCCTGTTGTCTCTGCCTCTTCTATAGTTTGTCCATTGTTCATATAATAAGTATCGATCATTTTTTGAGTAATAGCGACTTTGTTATCTCCATGGGCAGTTCTGGGCATACTTTTCTTATTAAAGAAATCTTCGATTCCACAATTTCCTGTTGCTTTGGTTTTAGTGAATATTAATTCAGGATTTTTTAGAGCCACGAATTGTTCCATCAAACATTTCTTTATAGGAAGCATAAGGATCTATATTGCTCCATCCATTAGGAAATTCTTCATTAGAATAAGTTTCATGATAGGGAGGGCGTTCATATTCAGGCACATTATTTTGGGGCTCTACTGTATATAAGCTGTATTGCTGTAGATTAATCACATCTTCTGCGGCAGCAGCGGCCCGTGCCCATTTTGATTCATCATATTCTTGATTATATAGTTGTGTTCCGTCCAGGTTTTTAATATTAAAGAAATCAGTATTTCCATTATTCATAGGACTGGCCGCATATAATAATATTCTAGCTCTTAATGCTAGAGCAGCACCTTTGGTAGGGCGTCCTAAATTATTAATGGTACGTGTTCTTGGCATAACACGAGCAGCGAGCTTTAGATCATTGTCGATGAAATCGATGATTTCATCAAATTTAGCGCGGGGCAGAGATAATTCTTCATATGAAAGACTAACATCTAATCCATGTTCAGGAATTAAAGGCACAGGACCGAAAGTTCTTATTAAACTCCAATAGGCAAATGCTCGTAAAAAACGGGCTTGTCCCTGCATATCCGAAATGTCCTCATAAGTAAGTTCCGGACACTCTACTACTTTGTCAATAAATGTAGAGGATTTACGAATACATTCATAGGTTCTATTTAAATGGTTTTCGTAAATAGGGAAATTACTGGCACTATAATTACAGTTCTGCAGAGCTTTTCCGTCCGGGTGGACTAAATCATCACTAGCCCACATCAATTTGGAACCGAACTCTGTTAGATTGTCTTGTTTTAAATAGTCGTATGTATTGGATAACCATCCTTCTACATATACTCGTTTGGAGAAAGCGGAATCTACCGATAGCATATCATAGAAATATTTATCTACGTCCAGGAAATCTGCACATGAGTGAAAGGATAATGAAGCGCAGAAAATAGTAATGAATAATATTATCTTTTTCATATGGTATTTTATTTAGAAACTTAATTTAATATAGCAAGAGTAGGTCCTGTTTATAGGATAAGCATTTCCACTTCGAACTCCACTATTTTTTTCATCAGTTGTTGCATTCTCAGGATCCCATAGTTTGAATGGGCTCCAAGTATGTAGATTTTCGCCAATAAATCCGATTTGCATATTGCTAACAAAGAACTTACGAGTAAAAGTTGTAGGAACATTATAGCGTAGTTCAATGTTTTTAAGGCGAATATAGCGTCCGTCCCTTAACCAGAAAGTTGATTTCTGATTGTTGTTGTCATTATTCCCCCAGGTTAAACGCGGCCAGTTAGCATTCGGATTTTCGGTAGAAATATCTCCGGAGATTTCACTTGGGATCCATCGGTTGTCATCCACCATAGTCTGCAGAATATTACCGGTTTGTCCATTTCGGAATGCGTGTGGCCCATTTCCACCGATGAAGAAGTCACATTTTCCTGAACCTTGGAACAGGATATTGAATTCAAAATTCTTCCAGCTTTGTACTTAATCCCATGCCATACTGGACTCCCGGAACAGTTCTATAGCCTATTGGAACGATATCATCATTGTTGACCACTCCATCACCGTTTACGTCTTTATATTTGATATCTCCGGGGAGTACTTCTTTCCCGCCGAAGTCTTGTCTTGGACTACTGCGAACATCTTCCTCATCTTTGAATAACCCCATAGCTATTAAGCCACGTGTCTGATTCATTCGGAATCCTTTTTCCATTTTGTACCATAATTCGTTGGCTGCCTCATCTTTATCCAGAATTTCAGTGTTCTGATAAGTCATATTTGCACGAATAGTGAATTTTACTTGTCCAATTTGATCGGAATATGCTGCATTCCAGTCGAATCCGTAACTCTTCATTTTACCTACATTAGCCATTGGAGCTTTATCTGCCAGTCCTGTTGTTTCAGGCATATGACTGCGCGTCATAAAAATATCATCTCGTTTATCCAGGAAAATATCAGCGACTCCTGTGAATTTACCGTGGAATAAACTTAAGTCAAATCCCAAGTTATATTTTTTAGCAACCTCCCAAGTCAGATTAGGAGTGCCAATAGTACCATTTCTGTAACCTTGTATTTTGTTTGTTCCAAATTCACCAAATGAGTAGTCACCATCCGGATGCGAATTTACCAATCAATGTATGGAAAACGACGTCCACCGATAATATCATTTCCTACCTCACCATAAGAAGCCCGGATTTTAAGCATTTCTACCCATGGAGCAATCTTCTTCATAAACGGTTCCTCAGAAATAACCCAACCGGCAGAGAAAGCTGGAAAGAAGCCAAATTGCTTCCCTTTTTCAAAGTTTTCCGAACCGGTGTATCCCCAGTTCGTTTCTACAAGATAACGATCTTTGTATGCGTAAGTGAATCGGCCTGAATACGCCAGATTCCGCTTCGGAATAGATTCGATAATGTCTGTGCCTAAATTAGTATCAGATTTTTCTTGTAAATAGACCATAGCAAATGCGCCAAAACGGTGCTTTTGATTAAATAGCCTGGAATAGCTGAGAGAGGCTTCCGTATAATATCGTTTATTTCCTTTAGTAGTTGATTCCTGTCCCATTAACTGTGCTGTCTGCACTCGTTTTAAAATAAGATTTCCGTCCGGATCACGATATTTTTCTGCTTCCCATAATTCAGGAGTTTTAATTCGTTTAATTTCATTCTCATTATATGTATCAAATGCAAATGTTCCTACAAATTTCAATCCTTGAGTAATGAAATCCAAGTCTTGTTCCAGTCTGATATTAGTTTCCATTTTATTCTGCCAGATAGTCTTATAGCCTGTTTTGGTCATATAATATTCTGGTGTTTTCACTCCATCTACGGATGGTTCTTCACCGGTCAGTATTTACGGGGAATACTCAGTGGAGTCAATCTGGAGAAAGATCCCCAGATATCATTTGTGCTGCTACCTGGTTGAGTGCGATTAATTAGGTAGCCGCCGATTCCCACTTTAACAAGTGTTGTTTTAGTGACATTCATATTTACGTTGGCACGATAATTGAATCGTTCGTAAGTTGTGTTGGTATTGTATTTATTTTCGACACTCTTACTCTTATAAATACCTGCCTGACTGTTATATCCTAATGAAACATAGTATGTTACATTTGTTCCACCTCCACTTAGGTTAATGTTTGCTATGTATTTGGGAGATACTTTTTTCAGCATCAGATCACGCCAATTTACATTTGGGAATAAATCCGGATCGAGATTATTCTGTATAATATCTAACTCTTCACGAGTATAGCGAGGAGATTCGTATCTGCCTATACGGGCTTCATTTGCCAAGCTGGCATAAGTAAAAGCATTAGCATATTCGGGCATCGGGCCTCTGGCGTCTAATCCTGCTAATACTTTTGCATTAATTTTTACTTTTCCGGCAACTCCCTGTTTGGTGGTTACCAATACCACACCATTTGCACCACGTTGCCCGTAGATGGCTGTCGCAGAAGCATCTTTCAGTACAGAAAAGCTTTCAATATCTTCAATTGGAATTTCATTAAAGCTTCTTTCTACTCCGTCTACTAAAACTAATGCTCCCTGATTTGCGCCGAATGTGCTGATTCCACGAATCCAGAACTCGGACATATCTTCACCCGGTTCGCCAGAACTTTGTACTGCGATGATTCCCGGTACTACTCCCGCCAGAGAGTTGGTGATATTGGAACTTGGTGCTGTTAATTGGGCTATATCTACTGTAGTATAAGCTCCTGTCAGAGTCTTCTTTTGCTGATGTCCACTGGCTGTTACGACTACTTCATCGATAGTCTGATTATCTTCTTGCAGGGTGACTATTGCTTCCTTTTTATTTTTAATTCTTATAACAGGAATTTCCTGAGTAGTATATCCAATATAAGAAATAACCAATATGTCGTATTCCCCTACTTTGATTTTAAACTTTCCGTCCATATCTGAAGTAACACCGAGTCCCGGCTGGTTTTTAGCTATAACTGTTGCTCCGATAATTGGATTACCTGTTATATCTTTTATGATTCCCTGCACTTCTGGTGTATTATTCTCTTTTCGTAATTGCTGTGCGGAGATATTATCTTGTACTCCCCATAGTGTTGTGATAAGGAGCAGAATGAATATTCGTTTCATGTTATTCATGGATAATTTATAGATTTATATGTTATTCGATAACTACATTTCTGACACAATGATTTCCTCTGTCCGCAACGATTAAAGCGTTACCTGAGAATGTTACGGCTTCAGGTTCATAGAATTTAGCTTTATCGGGCAGTCCGTCTGTATGACCTGATGTTTGAGGTTGTCCGGCGTATAGGGTTACTTCACCTTCCGGTGTTATTTTCCGAATACAGTGATTCATTTTATCGGGAATAAGCAGGTTACCTTCTGGATCCAGGCAAGGAGTACTTGGCTGGTTAAAAACGCGCACCTGTTCCTTTACCGGAAGCATATCCTGATTCTCCGTAATCACCGGCAAATAGCTCCGGAATACCAAATGTATGTGTTGCCGCATTATAAGCAACTTTATATATACAGTGCTTTTTACGGGCTATAATATAAAGAATATCACCTGTCTTATTGAAAAGCAAGCGCATTTCCATATCGTTATAACCTTCACGGACAACTAACATTTTCTCATAATTACCATTCCCGGTATGACGATAAACGGCTCCTTCTGAATTGTGGTCAAAAAGACCTCTCCGGTTTTAGGATGTACAGCGACTGAATTGGTTCCAGCTTTAGGGATAGTAACCAATGCTTTGGTATTCACAAAATTAGCATCACGTGTAGAGAATACTATATTTACATCAGTCTTTACATCACTACCTGTCCAGCGGTTGGGTATAAAGAGGGTATCCTCATTTAAACTGAAAACAACTCCGTTAGGTGACTGGAATACTCCGTTATTATCATAAACTAGTGTTTCCACATTCCCATTGGAAGCTTTTCTGAGCGCACCATTTTTGCTTTGACCCCGTCCTTCGTCTACAAAATAAATGGTACCATCATTATCAGTAACAATTTGCCATGGTCGGCGTAATAAAGCTTCTGCATATGGACCGTCTAGGCGATTATCTTCTGCAGCCTTTCCCGGTACACCAAATAAAGTGCTCACATTACTTTTGAATAGATACCTGAATTCTGTTTCAGAAGTAAATTCTTCGAATTCTTCTCCTTTTTTAAGATATAAGCGAACATAGCCGGTATCTGCTCTTGAAGGAACTATCGCATAAATAATATTATCGTTCGCTCTGATTACCTTAGCTTTTTTATCGTTGACTGTTACTTTGATATAATTAGTATCTGTGCCAAAGTTGTAGCCTTTCAATATCAGTTTCGTACCGAAGCCACCACTATCAGGATAAAAATATCAAATCTGGATTCTTCATCTGCTTTAGGTGGAAAAAAAAGTCTCTTTATCGACCTTTAGTTCATCATTACAACAAATGGTAAGGAGCGATAGCAGCACAACGCATAGCGGAAATATTAGCCTCGTCTTACGACTTTTGATTTTAAATTTTTCATGGTTCTTAGATTTATAAATTATGATTGAGATTAATACTGGTTCAACTGATTGTATCTATATAATAATGATAAGATACCACTTCTAAGAGTTGGTGGAGATTTACTGTGCTTTTTCATATTCTAAATATTATTTTGAGCAAAATAAACTAGTTAGTCTTAATTGGATAATTAAATTGGGGTTAATTAATCGGATAAATTTATTAATTACTGATATTATCATGTATCTATTTTACTTTTCATTAAATGTTAATTGTTTATATAACAAGTGATTAATTATAGTCCCCATTTTTTATTAGCTTTATTATCCGCTTTATATTCAATAAAGCCACCATTAACTATTTCTGCCCAGTCAATCCATGTTTTATTGCTTTTTACTTCGTTTATTTTCATACCATTGATATAAGATTTGGAAAAATCTCCTCCTTTTATTTTCAGCTTTCCTTTAGGAAAGTGTAAAGTGATGTCATTAAAATATGGCAGACTAACGCTAAATCCGGCTATTCCGGGAATCATAGGATACAACCCGATGGAAGCAAATACATACCATGATCCCATTGAACCGCAATCATCATTTCCCGGCATACCATCTGCTTTGGAAGTGTACATCTCATTTAATATCCGGTGTACTGTTTCCGATGTTTTATAAGGGCGGTCTGTCCAGTTATATATCCAAGGAACCTGGAAGTCAGGCTCATTACCTGCAGCAAAGTAATGATCATCGTAGCCGGCATCCAGACGTACAAACAGACTGTCCAGTCGATTAGATGCAGCTTTTTTACCTCCGATGGTATCAATCAGTGTTTCCAGGTTATGGGGTACCATCCAAAAATAGTTTTCTTTGGTTGCTTCGCGCCAGTCATGATCGGGATGTTTCCAGTTTAAGTCATGATTGTGGCGTGAGCGTAGCCATCTGGTGGACGGATCATATAAATTCTTCCAATTTAATGAGCGTTTCATAAAGAAAGAAGCCTCCTTTTTATTTTTCATGGCTTGAAGAGCAAACTGCCCTATAGCATAGTCTGAGGATACATATTCAAGACATAAGGAGGCGTTCTCTATCCCCTTTTCTATATAATTAGATAGTCCGGGACGTACTTCTACATTCTGTGAGTAAGTCCCTGGAGTACAGGCGCCACGTTTCATGTGCTTATAAGCCGTTTGAATATCGAAGTTCTGTGCGCCAAATGCATACGTATTGGCAATGATGATAGGCATCGGGTCGCCATGCATTACGCCGGTTTCTATATTAGCGGCGATCCATCGTCCATAGCCTCCGGCTTGCTCGGCAAAATCTATGGCAGATTGCATCATGTCGGAGGCTTCTTGAGGATAGAACATGGCCAACAGCTGACATTGGGTACGATACGTATCCCATCCGCTGAAAGTAGTATAGTATTCTCTTCCGAATGTCACCTTATGAACAGCAAAATCGGCTCCTATATATTCTCCATTTATATCATTGAATATATTGGGATGGATGAGTGTATGATACCAGTGAGTGTAGAATTGGGTTAGCTTATCAGGATTATCCGAATGAACTTCTATTTTTCCCAGTTGCTTGTTCCACTCGTGTCGTGTATCCGAAAGTACTTGTTGGTAATTACGGTTCTCGTTATCCATCCGCAGATTTTCTTTGGCATTCTCAACCGAAACGTACGATATGGCGATTTTATATTCAACCGAAGCACTCTGTTCCGTATCAAAGGTAAAATATCCACCGGACTGGACTCCTCCGATTTGTTTTCTGTCTTCTCTGATGCTATTTCCTTTCCAGGTTCCATATTCTTTTGCCTTGTGATTAAACTCAGCGGCAAAAAATATCCGGTAATCAGTTTTATAACCGCAGAAATCTCCGCCTTCCGCATATCCTTCACAGGAAGAAGGTGAAGTTATTTTGATATAGGCGTTAGAAAGGGTTGTGGAACTGACTCCTGCACCAATCAATATGGTACCTTCTTTTTTATCAACAGGAAATATGAACCGGGCAATTCCGCTACGTTTTGAAACAGTAACGTCGCAGATAACATCATCTTTCATTTGTAGAGATAAACATCCGGCTGTTGCTTCTCTTATTCCTTTATAGGTCGGAAAATCTTCCATATTTTTAGGAGACTTTGTCACTTTCCCACTGATGGGCAGTACCGGAAAATTGCCCATATGCGGACATCCGGAACCGGACATCTGATTGACTACGATGCCTTTTTGCGGTGAAAAGAAAGAAGGTGTGAATTGCATCATTCCAAACGGATAGCTGGCACCAATATAGGTAAATCCGCAGGCTTAATCCATTTCCTTTGCTTCCTATGCGTGTATCAACCATTTGAGCATAGTTCGTTTGGGGGGCTTGCCCGGCATTTTGAGCAATGTTTGTATCTTGGGATAAATAAAATGAAGGATAAACTAATCATCCATTTTATACGATTGTTGGTCTTCATGAGGTATTTTATCTTTTAAGATTAATTGCATGCAAATTAAATAAAGCATTATTAATTGCAGAATTAAAATCGGGTTAATTAACCGGACCTTTTTTTTAATCCTACTATTTATTTCTGGTGGCAAAACGATGGCATTATGATTTTAAGCAGTATCTTTACCACCGTGAACGTAAGTCTTAATAGTATGATTGATAGTGCAAAATATAAATATCTAATTATCGAATTGATAGCTATACTAATTGCAACACCTCATTTAAGCGCTCAAGGTCTGCAGTTTTTTGGAAATAAAGTACCGATTGAACAACGGACTTCCTATACTATTTTCTCGAAAAAACAAACTCCGGTTTTCTCTAATTTTATTGATATAGAGTTTGAACTAAGAATATCTCAGAGTGAAACTTTCGGGTATCTGTTTCATATGCTCAATCCGATAAGTGATGAGGCATACAGTTTGACATATACCTATGTAAGTGAAAAGAATAGTGTTTTTAAATTTAATACCGAAGGAAAGGTCAATCATATTTCAGTCACTGTGCCTAATGACTCTGTTATCTCACAATGGTTGCCTGTAAAATTAAGAATTGATCTTCTGAAGGGTGAAAGTCTGTTGATGATTGCCGGCAAGAGAGAATATGGAGCAAATTCTGTTACCCCGTCCAATCAAACGTCTCCTGTACTTATTTTCGGACGTAGGGAACATCTGGTGGATTTGCCGGCATTTGCTATCCGTAATCTGAAAGTATCCGGTGAAAGGCAGAACTATTCTTTTGATTTGAATGAGAGCCAAGGACATGAGGTGCACAGTAGTGACGGTAAAATACTGGGATGGGTAGAGAACCCTTATTGGTTAATAGGAGATTCTTATCATTGGAGGAAAGATATCTCTTTCATTGTTTCTCAATGTGTGGGATCAAAGTTTAACTGTAAAGAGCAGGAAATACAATTTATCAGTCCCGATTCGTTATTTACCTATCAGACTGCAAAAAAGCGAATGCTGCGAAGACCATATGCGAGTAGGATGCCGGTAAAAATGCTCTTGGGAACTAATTTTATTAATGAATCGGCAAATCGAATGTATGCTTATGAGATAAACAACCTGCCTGTTGACAGTATCACCATATCGTCTCTGGATTTGTCCACGCTGCAATGGGAGCCTATAGGAAGAGCATATTCTAAAGTCCAGTTACATCATCATAATGGTTTTTGGGACAATAAGAATCATCGTTATATAGTATTTGGAGGATTCGGAAATAGATTATATAGTAATAAGTTTTTGGTCTACAATGAAGGAGTAGACCGGTGGGATACTTTGCAATTTAAAGGAGACAATATAACTCCCCGCTTTTTCTCTTCAATGACCTCTTCTGCACAAGGTAACTATTTGTATATATATGGAGGGGTAGGCAATGAATCCGGCGACCAGAGCATTGGGCATAATTATTATAATGATTTGTATGGTATTGATTTGGAACGTCGTACCATAAAACGGTACTGGAGCCATCCTGTGGAAGAGAAGCGTGTACCTTCCGAGCAGATGGTTTTATCCGAAGACGGAAAGTATCTTTATGTGATTCGCTATGCAGAGTACATAAAACGTCTAGTTTGCAGTTGTACAGAATATCCATAGAGGATGGCAGTATGGAAGCATTGGGAGATTCTATTCCGTTTGTTTCCGGATCGATTATTTCTACCGTATCTTTATATTATAATCCGACATTGAAAGAGTACTATTGTGTAGCGCAAGAATGCAATGAGCAGGCTAAACAGGTAAGAGCTACCATTTATACTTTATCTGCACCTCCTGTGAGTAAGGCAGAGATGGAATATTATGTTTCGGGTGAGAAAAGCATTGGATGGTCAAAATTGATATTGCTATTTGCAGTTCTGTGTATAGCGGCATTGAGTATTTGGATTTTTGGCTTTCGTAAGAGGAAGAAGACTCAAAAGGAAGTTGTTCAAAGTCGTCCTGTCACATTTTCGTCCGGTGGTTATTCTGCAACGGGCCCTATGAACTCACTACTCACTTTGGAAACGAAGATTCGTACGAATGATAAAAAAGAAGCCAACCGGATCTATATATATGGTATGTTTACTGTTTATAACCGGGACGGGCGTGATGTAACTCATTTATTCAGTAAGAAGCTGAAGTATATCTTTCTATATATTCTGTTGAATAGTATTAAAGAAAGGGAGGGGGTAAGTTCATCCTCTTTGAATGAGATATTCTGGCCGGACAAGGAAGAAGATAAAGCCAAAAATCTGAAGGAGTTACTATCAGTAATTTGCGTAAGACACTATTGGAACTCGATGGTATTAGATTGGTCTATGACAAAGGTATTTTTAAAATAGAAATAGAAGATACTCTTTGTTTTTGCGATTATTTCAATTTGCATATACATTTAGCTACGCACCCTCAGTCGTGTGAATACTTCCTGCCAATATGGGAAAGAGGAAAGTTGCTGGAGAATATCGAGCATTCATTGTTCGATAAGTATAAGCAACGTTCGGAAGACACCATTCTTTCATTGCTTCCTAAGGATTTGCCGGTTTATTATCAGCATAATGAGTATCGTTATGTGTTGCGCATCTGTTTCATTATTCTGAATAGAGATCCGTTGAATGAGAGAGCGTTGATGTATAGTGTCAGATGCTATAAAAAGATGAATGACTTTGAGAATCTTTCCAAAATATATTCGGCTTTCATTATTGAATATCGTAAAAGTATGGGAGAAGACTATACCCAAACGATAGAAGATTTGCTCCAGGAAGAGAGTTAATCAATCATTTGTTTTTTATATCAGCACGATATTTCTTTTTATTTAGTAATTAGATTGTACACGATATGACGTATCCGTTTTATACAAGAAATCATTGAAGAGCTAATGGGCATTCTCTTTATATCGCCAGGTATAACCCCTCAATATGATACCTCTGAATATTTAGGGTATTCACGAAAGACCTTCTATATAGCGGATATAAGATCAGGCCTTAAATGACCGCGAACGTTTTTATTATTAACGCGTTTATGAAGAAAAAAGATTAATGTGTATAACTTTTATAGATTAATGTACTATCTGTAGATATCAACCACTCTAAAGCAACTGAAAGGGGACACAAAGGAGACAAGAGAGGACTGGATGCTTTGTGCCCTGTGATATCTTTGCAGAGTCATTCAGAGACAAAGAGAATGGCAAACAAATAACCTTTATTTTTTTAACCATTTAAACTTTAACAATTATGGCTTTAGAGTATGTAGTAACAAAAAGAGTGTTCGGTTTTGACAAGGACAAAAACGAAAAGTATGTAGCAAAGTCGGTTTGTTCCGGCAGAGTAAGTTCTTCCAAGATGTGTGGTAAGGTAAGCCACCTTTGCGGAGTTCATCGTAAAGTGGTAGATTTGTTCGTCAGCGGGTTGGTCGATATGAGCATCACTCGCCATACAGAACTGGAAACAGATTATACGAATGGAGGTGGCAGTGGAAAGCCCGCTACCGGCGGAGATGGTGGTAAAGACGATGGAGAGGAGGTACCGGTACCGGACTCTACAGTATAAATCTCTAGTGTGATGCCGGGTTTGTCTCATAAGAGTAGTAGTAAATGCACAGATGATCGATGAACCTCGATTTTCTGTGCATTTTTTCAGTAGTTGGCGTCTTAGTCTATTAGGAATTTCGTGATTATTGAACTTCAAACTTGCAAATTCGTTCCAATCGTTTCACATAACCTTTCATGCCCTGTTTTTTGTTTCATAAGTATGATTTTGTTTGCATATTAACTTCTATATTTGTTCATAGAAACGAACAACTATGAAGTATGGAATCTATATATTAGCTATTTTCATGGCATTTTCTGCCTCATTGAAAAGTGGATATGCGATGGTTTCGTCTTTCACAGTAACGCAAGATACGACCAGACAAGTCGTGGTATATTTTGATAGAGAGGATACTACAGTTGATCTTAGTTATAAGAATAATAATCAGTATATTAACGTGTTGGATTCTTTGCTCGGCAATAAAGAGAATATCCGATATATCACAGCGGTCAATGTCATTACTTTTGTTTCGCCCGATGGTGATTCGGTTTATAATACTGTTTTATCTGCCAGGAGAAACAATTCGGTGAGAGAGTTCTTACAACAACGTTATCCGGCTGTTGATATGAAAAAGATTCAACTTTTCTCAGGAGGAGAAGATTGGTCTGAATTTCGTAAGGTAGTGGAAGAAGATTCGGACTTTCCGGAACGTGAAGAGGTAATGATGTTGATGGACTATCATCGGAATGATATTGGGAAGAGAGAGCAATTGTTGCGTAAACTCAATAAGGGAATGGCATACCAGTATATGCTTCGCAATGTGCTTCCTCAGTTAAGGAGATCGGTAATCACAATCGTCCGGGAAATTCCGGAAATAGATAGGGAGAGTTTTGAGCCGGTATCTTCTGCCTCCGGGTTGTTTGTTTCAGAACAGGAAGAGGCGCTTCCGAATCATCGACCGGATAAGCCTGTGGGAGAAAGTAAGAAAAAACAGGTCTATGAGGTAACGATATCGGAGGCAGGGGGACCGGCAAAAAATGAAACGATACTGGCGGTGAAGAATAACCTGTTATATGATTTGGCATTGGCACCGAATATAGAGGTGGAAATTCCGATGGGCAGGAGGTGGTCTTTGAATACTGAATACAAATGTCCGTGGTGGCTGAACAGTAAGCATAATTTCTGCTATCAGCTTCTTTCGGGAGGTGTGGAAGGACGTTGCTGGCTGGGTGACCGGCGGAAACACAAGCGATTGACTGGTCATTTTGTCGGGCTTTATGCCGAAGGCGGAATATATGACTTTCAGTTGCAGAGCGATGGCTATCAGGGCAAATATTATGGAGCTGCGGGAGTGGTTTACGGATATGCACGGCAACTGGCACGACACTTTTCGATTGAGTTTAGTCTCGGCATCGGGTATTTGACAACGGAATATAAGAAATATACTCCTTACGAGGGGGATATTATATGGACAAATAGTGGGCGTTACAACTTTATAGGTCCTACCAAGGCGAAAGTTTCTCTGGTATGGCTGATAACAAAGAGAAGGAGGTAGGACCGTTATGCGAGATACAAGAGACATGCTTCTTGTGCTTCTGTCCTCACTGCTGATGCTGACCGGGTGTAGCCGTCGCGATATATTGGATGATTATCCCGTAAGTGGGGTTGAAATTTCGCTGGATTGGAACGGTGTTACCAATAAATTGCCGGAAGGGGTTCGGGTGATTTTTTATCCGAAGAGTGCGGAAGGCAGAAAGATTGATACATACCTTTCAGTAAAAGGAGGAAAATAAAGGTGCCGCCGGGACGTTACTCGGTAGTGGTTTACAACTATGATACTGAAACGGTACAAATCCGGGGAGAAGAAGCCTATGAGACGATTGAAGCCTTTACGGGACATTGCAATGGGTTAGGCATTGCAGGAACGGAGCAACTGGTCTGGGGACCTGATCCGTTGTATGTTGTGCGGATAGATGACTTAAAGATAGAAAACAGTGAAGAGGAGTGCTTCAATTGAACTGGAAACCAAAATTAGTGGTAAAGACCTATTCTTTTAAATTGAAGGTACAAGGACTCGAATATGTTTCTTCAATCGTTGGAAGTATAGAGGGTATGTCAAGTTGCTACGATTTGGGGTTGGGATGTGGAAAAGCAGGTGATTCACCCATCTATTTTGCAGCTAGAGGAAGTGCAGGCGAAGTGACGGGTAGTTTTACTGTTTTTGGAACATCGGAAGGTGTAATAAGCCGGGCAGGTAACGCAAATAAAGTTGACGCTGGCATTTGTCAAAACAGATAATAAAGTGCAAAAGATGGAAGTTGATATAACGGAGGTGATTGCTAATTCGGAAAGTGGTGGCAGCGGTGGTGATGATGACGGTGATGAGCCTTTCAAAGAAATAGAGTTACCGGTTGAGGACGAGGTGAAGGTTGATAAACCGGATTCTAGTGGTGGCGGAGATGGTGGTTTCGATGGAAATGTTGATGGCTGGGGAGATGATGAAGAAGTGATTTTACCCGTAAATTAAATTTGAGCATAAACAAAATATAACAATATTATAAACTTAAAAAATACGATTATGAAGAAGGTTTTATTGGCAATTGCAGCAGTTGCAACGATTACTAGCTGCTCACAGAATGAAGAGTTTGAGAATCCGGCACAAAGTAATGAGATTAATTTTACTTCGGTAGTAGGAAAAGCCACGAGGGCTACAGTAGCAGTTACTGAGACTCTACAAGATAATGGTTATAAATTATATGCTTATAACACTGGTGATAAGAATATAGCTGATGCAACAAGCCTTGGAGAAGCATTTATTAATGATGAAGGAAAGTACGAAAATTCTACTTGGAAACTTAAGACTGGTGGTTATTATTGGCCATTAAATGAAAAGATACATTTTTTCGCATATTCTCCAACTACTGCTAATATTGGATCTGATAGTTGGAATGCTACAGGGAAGTATCCTAGTTTTTCTTATACTGTTCAAGCAGAGGCAACACAAGAAGATTTGTTAGCTGTAGCTGTAGGCAACTGATAAGTGTAAGACTGGTGTAACTTCCATGGGTTCTGTAAATTTGATATTTAAACATATACTAACTCAGATTAATTTCAAATTAGTGGGTAAAGATGCTGGTTTTACATATTCAGTAACGGGTATAAAATTGACAAATGTAGCCAATGAAGGTACTTATACTTATTCTAGTAGTACAGGAGCTTGGAGTGATTTGAAAGGAGCAGCAGAGTATTCTTATGTATTTACAAATCCAACCAGTGTTACAGGAACAGGAACTGTTGTAATAGCCAAAGACGGTAATGCGTTGATATTGATGCCTAACACTAATGTAGCTGCAGTTAAGGTCCTTGTTGCATACTCTACGACTAAGGATAGTAAAACATACTTTACTGGTACGAAAGAAGTTGTTCTAAGTGGTAGTTGGGGAATTGGTCAGAGTATTCTTTATACATTGACTTTGCCATCTGGTGCTGAAGAAATTACAGTATCTCCAAGTGTTGATGAGAATGGATGGGGTACTGACAATGAAGGTTCTACTAGTGAATGGAATAATACTGAGAACACACCTTCAAATTAGTTGTAATATAACTAGTTTTAAATAACTGAGTAGATTTGAAGGAGTAAGATTTTATATCCTCTAAATATATTTTGAATCCTGGCTTTGTCAAAAGCTAGGATTCTTTTACTATAAAATAGATTTTCGCCTATGAGGGCTGGTCTACAAAATTCTGAGAGAGTGTAATAAATATCACCCTTTTATAGTTTTAATGAAATGAATTTCATGCATATTTTACTTTTCTTTTCCTTTTTTATGGCTATATAAAAGATTTCATATATTTTTGTTGGAAACATAAATAGATACAAACACCAACAACAATATATGGCATCTATCTGTCAAGGCACTTGGGATTGTCAGGATTGTCCGAAGGCCGTAGGAAATACAATTATTCACATTATATACCAGCGAGGTTTTCATAAACCTGCCCAGAAATGTGAGGAGAACTTCATCCTTTTTTTGATAAAGGGAGAGATGCTGGTTAATAGTCAGGAATATGCGGGTACGATGCTCAAAGAAGGTGAATTTATTCTTCAGGCTATCGGATCAAAATTTGAGATGCTTGCTATGACTGAATGCGAGTGTATTTATTATCGTTTCATTCAACCGGAGTTGTTTTGTGATTTGCGTTTTAATCATATCATGAAAGAGGTATCTCCTCCGCTTATCTATTCCCCTTTAAAAATAATTCCTGAATTACAATATCTATTAAGTGGGTCTATTGCTTATCTGAGAGATAATAAAATCTGCCGGGAACTGCTGTCATTAAAGCGCAAAGAACTGGCTTTCGTTTTGGGTTACTATTATTCCGATTATGACCTTGCGACCTTAGTACACCCTCTCGCTAAATATACCAATAGCTTTCAATGCTTTGTGCTTCAGAACTATAAGAAAGTAAAGACAGTGGAAGAGCTTTGCCCAACTGGGTGGGTACACACTCAGCACATTGCGCCGTATTTTTACCAGTGTATTTCATGAGCCGGTATACGAATGGATGCAGGCACGGCGTAAAGAAGGTATTTTAGATGATTTGCATAATTCCAACTATAGTATATCTGAAATATGTTATAAATATGGCTTTGAATCCCTGCCTCATTTCTCCAACTTCTGCAAGAAGTTTTTCGGGCTTCTCCACGCAATTTACGAAAGAACGAGTACGAGAATAAAAACAAACTATCTGATACGAAAGAGATTGAATACTCATCCGGTGGTTTATTATAACAGAATTGCTTCAGAGATTAACAATATGTTTTTTAATGTTGTATATTTGTAAGTCCCAATATCCGGGATAATAATTAAATATCTAAATAAATATATGAAACCTATGTATTACATGACAAAAAGAAATTTGCTGACTACTATCGGTATGTTGGCTGTAGTATCGGCTTTTGCCCAGAAAGAATATCCCTCTCGTGCGCCAATGACCCCTGCCATGTCAGAGTATTGGACACCTCAGCCTCCCATCGTTACTCCGGGAAAAGCACCGGCAGAAGCAATCGGTGCACCGTCTGATGCTATTATCCTATTTGATGGTAAAGACCTGTCTCAATGGGAAAACTCTAAAGGACAAGCTGCGGGATGGACTGTTCATGATGGAGTATTCACAGTAAAGAAGGGTACAGGTGATATCCGTACCAAACAGAAATTCAATGATTTTCAGTTACATCTGGAATGGTGTATCCCGGAAGGTATTGAAGGTACAAATCAGGCAAGAGGTAATAGCGGAGTATTTCTACAAGGTATCTATGAGATACAGATCTTGGACAACTACGAGAACGAAACGTATGTCAATGGTCAGGCCGGAAGTATCTATAAGCAGACTCCTCCTTTGGTCAATGCCATGAATAAACCCGGTGTATGGAATACATTCGATATAATTTATACTGCTCCTACTTTCAAAAAAGACGGTACTTACCGCACACCTCCACGTGTCACTGTCTTGCAGAATGGAGTACTGTTGCAGAACAATACGACCATTTTGGGAACAACTCCCTATGTCGGTTTTCCAGAAGTGGTTCAGCACGGCGATGGTCCTATCGCATTGCAGGATCATGGGGACCCTGAGTGCTCCGATTAGTTTCCGTAATATCTGGATCAGAGAATTATAATTTCTGATTAGATGTATGCTGAAAATTAACTCATGGAAAACATCTGATCCCTATTGCTGAAATTACTAAGTGAGTTCATATAAAAAGAAAGTGAGTGTACAAACTCTCATAAACTAAAAGCCACCCTTGCTACAACTGTCTGGACTGCACCCCAAAAGTTGAACACAAAACTTTCGGATTGCAGTTCAGTCTGTGGCGGGGATGGTTTCGTTAAAATGAGAATTTTGACATATTCTCATTTCCATGAACCGATATGCTGCGGCTGGATGTGAGCCGATGTAAAAAGGAGCTTTTGGAAAATTGCTCCGTATCCGTATGCCAGGAACTGTAACAAGCCTATTCTGTAATTTTTTCAGAGAGTATGTCAAAGTTTTTTTTTCTTTGCACATATAGCGCTATTATCGTATATTTCTACCCATTTTCCTTAAAACCAGTCTAATACATCTTTATTACAGAGTTGTGCACTTCAAATAAAGCCATACTAAGGCGGAATAGGAATCTTGTTTTTTATCTCAATGATTTTTGAATTTATTATACCTACATACAATAACCTGAGTGTAAATGAAAAACCATGTAATGAAAACAAATCGAGCTTTTAAAGAATTCTGTGTATTAGGAGGCTTAGCTTATTCCGTTTGCGGAGTAGCTCAGGAACGTCCGAATATAATTGTCTTTCTGGTAGATGATATGGGACTTATGGATACTTCAGTCCCTTTTCTGGCGGATGAGAGCGGGCAACCGGTACGCCACCCTCTAAATGACTGGTACCATACTCCGAATATGGAGAGACTGGCCAAACAAGGCATTTGCTTTTCTACTTTTTATGCACAAAGTGTAAGTTCCCCTTCCAGAGCTTCGATCATGACCGGACAAAATGCGACCCGGCATGGAGTCACTAACTGGATTAACGCTGAAAGTAATAACCGGACTCCTTTCGGACCACCCGAATGGAACTGGAAAGGTCTCAGAAAGGATATGCCTACTATGCCCAGAGTCCTGCAACAAGCCGGATATAAGACGATTCATGTAGGAAAGGCACATTTCGGCTGTATGGGAAGCGAAGGAGAAAATCCATTGAATATTGGGTTTGATGTAAATATCGCAGGTTCCGGTATAGGCCATCCCGGCAGTTATTATGGCGAATGGGGATATGGCTCTATCAAAGGAGAAAAGGCAAGAGCGGTTCCGGACCTGGAGAAATATCATGGTACAGACTACTTTTTTGAGTGAAGCTCTGACTGTAGAAGCCAATCGGGAGATCGCTGCCGCTGTGAAGGAGAAACGTCCTTTTTACCTGAATATGGCTCATTATGCTGTTCATTCACCTTTTCAGGCAGATAAGCGTTTCCTGTCACGGTATACTGATCCGGATAAGAGCGACCAGGCAAAGGCCTTTGCTACTTTGATAGAAGGATGCAGCAGCATCCATAGCCTCGTCAGCAATAGGTTTTGCAATGTCTACCATCAAGTCGCGGATTACCGGGAAACCGGCAGAACGCCAAGGCTCAACAGTAATGGTGTCACCGTCTTTGAAACGACGCATATAAATCTGCAGGTAGTAGCACCTGTTGCCGGTCCGTGAGGATGTCCGTTGATATACATAGAGCACATACCGCAGATACCTTCGCGACAGTCGTGGTCGAATACGATAGGTTCTTTACCTTCGCTAACCAAACGTTCATTCAAAATGTCTAACATTTCCAAGAAAGAAACACTCGGATTGATCTTGTCGATTTGGTAAGTATCAAAATGTCCTTTATCCTTAGGACCTTTCTGACGCCAAACTTTCAGTGTTAACTTATATTCTTTATCCATGATTCTAATTTTTGTGATTGATGATTATTACTTCTTGTAGTTACGAGTTTGAGGAACCTTAACGAACTGATAGTTCAAATCTTCCTTCAGCATAACCGGGTCTTTGTCTTCACCCTGGTATTCCCAACAAGAGACGTACATGAACTTATCGTCATGACGCATAGCTTCGCCTTCTTCGGTCTGATGTTCCGTACGGAAGTGGCCACCACAAGATTCCTCACGGTCTAATGCATCGTGTGCCATCAGCTCACCGATTTCGATAAAATCAGCCAGGCGCAATGCCTTGTCCAATTCCACGTTCAAGCTGTTCGCTTCACCCGGAATGAATACATTGCTCCAGAATTCCTTCTTCAGGTCTTTCAACAT
>VOFE01001412.1_pt1 | contig 80001 bp, 152 predicted proteins | sample 5384071 | NCBI WGS metagenome assembly VOFE01 (sample SAMN12384724, study PRJNA508395) | human gut metagenome | isolation source: healthy gut D | host: Homo sapiens
GGTTGCTAAGATCGGTGAGAACATGACTTCCCGCTCCATACGCATCGTTTCCCCAGAGCGTAGGCACATCTGTCCAGCGTCAGCGCATTTTCCATGGTTCTGTGCACCTTTCGCGCAGGGTAAGCCAAGCGCCGCAAATACGGGTTCCGCATAATGGGGATGCTCGTAGGAAATCCCGCCGAGCCTAAGTCAGGTTCCTTTTCTGTTTCCAGAAACCAGACTCCGCTCTGCGCCGGAGAAAATTCTGCCAGGAAATGAATCCCCCATCGTTTCCGTCAATTTCTGCCACGGTTTCCTCAAAGGTATTGCTCCAGGGGCGGTATTCCATCACTCTCCCTTCTCCGGAAAATGTATCATGGTACTGTGCGCCCTCCCGCGGTCATTATTCACTGCCAGCAGCAGATACCCTTCCTGGATTATACGAAGCATTGTAAGAACAGCGCCATCCTCAAGCCCGTTTTCTCCCGTTACCTTTATTGGAAATTTCATTTTTCTTTCAGGATTTCAGCCCCTTCCTCATAAGAAGCAGCCCTTGAATGCCAGAATTTTTTTTCCCCAGTTGGCTGTGCCTTTTTCGCAGGAGCCCTCCTCCAGCTTTGGAAACGCTCCCACCCACACAATCTCGCCTCCTTGAGACGCAAACTCTTCCAGAAGCTTTCTCGTAGTGGAAAACAGGCTTACCACCCTTGGAAAAAAACAATTCTGTAGGAAGCGTTCTTTAAGATCAGCCTTCCCTGCTCTGCGTCCATCCTCCGCCAGCAGCATTTCATCTCCAAAATCAAAATCCACATGATTGCTTAAGAGCAGTTTTGCCATTCGATTGTAGGTTTCTCCCCAGCGGTTCAGCTCTGTAATATGTTCATCCAGCCACCCCATATTCATTTCTACACGGTTTAAATCTTCTACGGGACTGCTTTTGCATTTCGTCCATATCGAAGACATCGATGGATCACCAGCACTTCCCGCACCACTTCCCAAGGGGCCGGCCACGTAAGAAAGACGCGCAAAATAATCCTCCATTTTTCATTATATTCCACCAGGTGTTTTGATAATTGAATACCGGCGGATAGTCCCGTTTTCGGCACCCCGTAATCGAGTATTCTGCGAGATGCTGGCATCTTCGGTCAATTCCCTGAACAAACTGCCAGTCTCCCAGCCATTTCTGTCCTTCAAACCCAAATTCCCAGCCAGTACATCCATAGGTCTCCGTGATCGTATGCTTTCGCCCGTACTGATGGGCCACACTGGTGCACTGCTTCACCGTCAGATATTCTTTTGTCTGTTCTCCCAGAAGGTCGATTCCCGGGCGATGCAGATATTTGTACTGTGGCATAGCTGCCCCGCACACTCTGGCCTGGTAGCCCAGATCATTTTCATAAAGCATGTGTCCGGTCAATTCGACGTTATGCTGCTCCACACCACTCATAAAGCTGCTTCATATAAGCGTTTTCAAACAGCTCTGTTACCGTTCTCCAATAATCATGCCGTATCTGCTCTGCCCCTTCCCCGTCAAAAACAGATAGGAAGCCCCGGAAGCGGATCATAGCCTCTCTGCCTTTCAAAAATACTCCGGCAGCCCATCGGTGAATGTCAGCCAGGGTCTCCCCGGTAAAGCAGGGAAAATAAATCGCAGACATTCGGTTCATCTGTAAAAAAGCCCTTGACCGTCCTGCCAAATTGCTTTTGAAAACGTCTCCAGTATTCCTCATAGGTCAGGATCAAGAAACGCTTTTACCGCCTTTGGGTTCAGATTATCCGTGGGAGCATAGCCATTATACCATTCACTGGTTCCGGAAATCTCTCTTCGCAGCACAAGAACAGATGCGTCCTCTCCTTCCCTGCACTGCAATCCCCCTGTGTCAACCCCGAAGCTTTTCGCCATCTATATGCGCCGTATAAACGCCAGGATTTTGCCGTCAAAACGCTCTGTCCCTACGGAAAGCTCCGGCTCTTTGGCAGCTGCTTCTGCAAGGGAAGTATCTCCAGTGTCAAAGCTTTTGCTGAAAATTCACTGGGATTTTTCTTACTGACAAGCCGCCGGCAGAACTGGGGCCATTTATCTTCATCGTAGATCCATATTTCATCCCTTCCTGCTCTGCTTTTTCAATCGAGCAGTGCACTGCATCCATCCACTCCTCCGAAAGATAGGGTGTTTCAGACCTTCCTGGAATGCAAAAAGCACCCGCCCATTCCTTTTGCGCGCATTTCATGAATCTGAAGGACAATTCTTCCGGCTCCAGACGCGCATTCCACCCCAAAGGGAGCGCTCCTGATATTCCCCGGGCGGTTTTTCCAATATCTTTTAAATCCGTTTCCATAACCTACTTCTCCTTTGCAGCCACCAGACCGGAGATGTGAGGATCCCCATTTCTGAAAGCTGATATTCATAGCTCCATTTGCTTCCTGTGTGCGCCAAAGATTAGGACCATACCAGGTTTCTGCCGCATCCGCATTGTGTACTGCTCCAAAAGAGTTCATGCGGTTTCCATACAAACACAGTTTCATCTCGTGACGGCCTTGTTTAACATGTCCAAGGCTTTTTCTGTAGGTGCAAGAAAAAACGCGCCCTTATCCTCCCCTGTCCAGATACACGCGGATCAGAGCCCCCGATAATGGGATACTTCCAAAATAAGTTCTCCTTCCTCCGTAAAAGTTCTGTCGTATACCCAAGCTGCCGCCATAAAAAGAAAGGTTCTGTCTTGTATAATCCCCATAAAAAGCTTCTCCGGAAGAGATGTTAGCACCGCTTTTCGTCCCGCTGTCCGGGTTCCGAAATTCCCAAAAGGTACATCCATTCCACGTTTGTTTTCCTGCCAAATGGCATGGCTACCAACAGCTCATTTTTTTTTTCAGCTCCGGCAAAACACATTTTCGAATGCTCTCATCTACATAAAATCCTGCGTCCGCATAAGGTATCTTTTTTCCCGTTCCAGGTGATTTCCGCCTGTTCCGGATGCTCCATAGCCAACTGGATTTCCGGCATAAAAATTTCGGATTCCACGGCAAAACGAAGCGTTAAACATGTCCGCTGTCCTTGTCTTTTGGCTCTGTCCAGGGGCTGCGCCAGCGCCTCCATCCGCTGGGATAGCCAAGCTCTGCCCGGAACAGATTATCAATGCGCAGAAGCTCCTCTGTATCCTTCCACCCGCCGTTGTCCCATGCATACCCGCCTGATCCAGCATACAGCAGTTTTCTTCCAACAAACGATATTCCTTCGGTTCTGCCAAAAGCTGAACCTTTTCCGGCCGCTGCAGATACGTCTTCCGGCTTCCTTCTTCTTTGGGCTTTGAATAATTCTTTGCTTTTTGCGGAGTCAGCTTCATAAGAAGGCTTCCGTGCTGTGAAGTCACATACCCGGCCAAGGTATTCCCATTCTGACAGCTTGTTTCCATCGGCGCTTGTTCCCCTGTCAGCGTATCATATACCGTTGCACGGTATTCTCCCTTTATCCTTATATTCCACTGCTCCATCCAGGTGATATGCTCGTTTACCGGCTTGTTGACATGACTGATAAACAGCCATCTGGTTTCTCCGTCCTCCCGAATCTGATAACAGAGATTCGACGCCCGATTTCCTTCTTCCCTGTGCTTCATCCGCGTCGGATCTTCCCCGTCCAACGCCTGAACATCAATATCTATTTCTCTCTCCTGCTCCAAAGCTTCCAGCAGCACTGCCCTGTTAAAAGGAATCTGTTCCGCTCTGTCTGCGAGCAGCTTTCCCCGGTCGCTTTTTACCGCGTTTACATACTGGGGAGCGTTTCCAAGGAAAAAAGAATCCGTCCGCCGTTCTCCGCAAATTTCTCCAGCCGTTCCAGCGTTGTGCTGCGCAAAGTAATGCACCCGGGCACCACGATTGTATGGTAGGCCATTTTTCCCATGGGAAACAGCCTGCCTGCGATTTCTTTTTCTTCTTGGCCAGCATCGCCTCTGAAATAAAGTCAAAATCTATCAGCCCGAATAAAAGCCATTCGATGATATCCGAGAAATTCTCCTCCAGCATCTGTCTTTTCAAAGACGTCTGCTCTTTATTTCCCCAGTACATCCAGCAGGATTCCACCGGATGGATAACCCCCACATTTACCTTCGCTTTTCCTCTGGTCAGCGCTGTATTTAATCTCGCAAAATGATCCTCGATCAGACGGTACTCCCCGATACCAGGGAGAGTGTCGTCCAATACAGGCCGGATAGTCCCTCTTTGCCTCTCCTTCCATGGATGCCCATGTCAGATGCGGCACTCGGAAGGTTACCCCAGCGCGGCCTGCCAGTCCCCGGCCAGTTTGTGATTTCGGAAGTCAAAGCCCCATCCGGTAACCCCGTAAATTTCAGACATGACCCCTCTCTTCCCTGCTGTCTTGCCACACTTGCGGCCTGTTTCAGCGTAGAGTACTCCCTGCGGTCACAGAGCATGTCAATGCCCGGAATGCCAAACTCTTTCATGGGTCTCATGCTTTCCCCATGGAAAGCGTCTGCGAATGAAGCGGCCCATTCATTCAGCATATGTCCGGTCAGAAGGATTCCATGCTCCCTGCACCAGATACCGATCTGATCGCAGAACGCTTTTGAAAAGCGTTCCAGCACATGTGCGTGGTAGTGATAGCGCACCTGATATCCTTCTGTATTTTCGGACTCAAAAAATAAAAACGGCAGAAAATCCAGCACGGAATAGCCATAGACCGCCTGAAAGGATTCGTCAAAATCATCCGTATACGGCATGATAATGGGCTTTCTTTCAAAGGGAGTCCGCGCCATCCCCATATGTGTTGTCTGGGGCTCGTCTGTAAAAATGCTCTGATCTCTGTTCCGAAATCATCTCCCAGCTCCTGAAAATACCGCTCATGTGTCACATCCAGGAAACGCCGGATTGCTTTTTCATCCATGGTGTTGACATAGGCCTGGTTATTAAACCCGGCGTATCTCCCGATATCTCCAGAAAGGCTTCCCATATATCTTCCGTCTTTTCCGGCATTTCCCTCAGCCGCTCAAAGCTTTTCAGACAGCCTCTCCCATCCAGCGCTACTTTGTAATACGCCAGAGGCTTCCGATTCTGGCTCCTGACAGCCTTTGCTGCCGCCATATAGGCATTTTCCTGTGTTTCCTCATAGCCTGCCGGCGAAAATACCAGAAAACGGGTGCGGTATTTCTGCTCCTTGGTAACCAGTCCTCCGGCGCTCCCGGACGGCCAGCGGTCTTCGTCATAAAGATAGCAGAACAGCCCCTCTCTTTTTCGCCTCTTCCTCACAGGCCTTCACGCAGGCAAAAAATCTTCCCCAGATACGCGCTGTCAAGACCTACGCGGCAGTGGATATGAAATCCGCCGAAGCCCATCTCTTTAAACTGGGAAACCTGCTTTACCAGCTCCTCTTTGTCAAGCTTTGAATTCCAGGCCAGAACGGCGCTCCCCGATACGCACTTCCCGGATTTCTGAATACTTCGTCCCGCAGCTCCTTTTCTCTGGTCTCTTCGTAAAACATCACGGTTTCCTCCTGTTTCGATACTCAATCGGTGTGAATGTGGTGACCTGCTTGAACATCCGGAAAAAATATTTTGGATTGGGGTAGCCGACCTCCTTTGAGATCTGTTCCGCGCTCATAGCCGTAGAATCCAGAAGCTCCTTGGCTTTTTCTATCCGAAGCTCCATCAGGTACATATTAAGTCCCTTTTTCATCCGTTCCTTCAGAATATTGCTGCACTGGGAAGGCGATACATAAAATCTGCCCGCCAGCGTCTGAAGCGTGATCTTTTTATAATAATTCTCATCAATGTAACGCCTCATTTCCTCAAAAGATATTCATCCCCATAGCTTTTGCGCTCAATAGACATGGAAATCAGGCTCACATAGCCGGAAATTTCTTTTCCATCTTTTCCAGGCTGTCCAAAAAGCGATAGCGTCTGTAAAAAAACTGCCATGATATCATCTGTATCCACATGATTTGCCACCGCCCATTCGTCTACCCTTGCCAGCAGTTTTTTGCATGCGGTTCCTATTTCCAGCAAGGAATATTTTCAATGGAACAACGTTCAAAAAACCTGCCATCGCTTTTTTGACTCCGTCCGCATCATACTTCAACGTCACCATCAGGTCCTGAAGCTCATCCTCCGAAAAAAATTTTGTTCGTGTTTTTTCGTAGGCATCTTCATAAAAATCTTTGTTCTGTCCGTCAGATATACGTCTCTCAGAATCTTTTCGTTCCTCTGATATGAGCGGTTCACAGCCGGAAGTCCCCGGAAGCGGTTCCCTACAGCGGCAAACAATTTTCCTTCGCCAAGCTTTCTTTGTATTCTGTTCAGACATTCCGGCAATCGCTCTTCTGTTTTCAGGATAGCGCTCTCTTCCTTCGCATCAAACAGCCAGAAATACTGACCCTGAACTGCCGGATTTTCCAAGCAAAGATACCCTGCTTTTCCAAAATAACGATCCGCATTTTCCCTTAGGAAAAACACACCTTCCGGCGTATTGGTATAAAAGCTGACAAGAATATGCCAGTGGTCTAATGCATAGCGTTCCTTCTCCCATTCCACACTCCAGGGCGCAATGATCAGCTTCAAAATTCCATGCCATTATTCTTTTCCTGGAGAGTCACCATCTTTTCCCGCATTTTTTACAATGCTCTTCTGCTGCTCTAACCGGGCTGCCGCCTTCAGGAGCTGTTTTCTCCAGCTCCTCCTTGGAAAACGGCTTTAATAAATACCCCACGACGCCGTGCTCGATCGCCTGATTCATATAGTCGTACGCTTTGTAGCCGCTGATAACGATCACCGGAATTCCGGGACATATTTCCTGCAGCTTCTGCAGAAATTCCACCGTCCATCCTGGCCATCTTCATATCTGTAATTCACAATATCAGATCCAGCCCTTCCACTCCGTTTTTCTCCGATACACTGAAATTCTTCCTTTCTATTTTTTCCGTTTGCGGATCAGTCTTTCTCCGAAGTAAACACTGTCCTTTTAAATCCATGGAAATTCTTCGTTCATGAATATTGACAAGACCGATATTTCCTCTACTTTCTGCGGCTCGTAGATCCTTTTTTTCGACTTTTTTCAGTGTTTCCTCCATACCAACGCCGTTATCCACTACTTCAATAAACAATTCCTGCCCCTTCCCAGTCTTTCCATCGTCGCATTTTCCACGATTGGCTGAAGCATAAAACGCATCATCTTTTCGGTTCCTTTTCCAAATTTCCAGCTGGATCTCATTTCCAAACCGAACCTCCTGGATATTCAAATATTGCCTCAGATGGCCGATTTCCTTCCAGCCGGATCAAATCGCCCTCAAAATCCATGCTGTAGCGCAGCATAATTTGGACATCGTAACAATCTGCCGGTTCCCTTCTATCTGGGCAAGGAGGAGATATTTTCCAGGGTATTAAATATAAAATGAGAATTTATTGCGACGTCAGATTGGCAAGTCTGGACTTAGTAGTAGTGTTTATAGTCCCTCTCCAAGGACCGTATGCTATACTGTTGGAGATACTGTGGATTGTTTCATTCATCCTACCACTTGATGGTTTAAGAAAGGCTGCAACCACAGTCTCTTTGTATAGTTGTTGATCAGTTAGATACCGCATGACGGTTTATTTAGAACGAGGTTACAATCGCAAGGAGTACCTGTGGCTCTAAACAGTATCAAATTTATTCAAAGGAGATTTTTTATGATTTACGTTGAAATTGACGTTGCCAAAGATAAGCATGACTGCTTTATTACGAACTTAGATGGCGAAGTATTATTTAAGCCCTTTACTATCTCTAATAACCGTGAAGGCTTTGAAACCTTATTTCAAAGAATCTCATCCGTATCAGATGATTTAAACAAAGTAAAAGTAGGCCTGGAAGCCACCGGACACTACAGTTATAACATCTTGGGGTATCTTCTTGATAAAGGTCTCGCCACCTTTGTTTTCAATCCGCTTCACACAAATCTTTACAGAAAAAGTCTCAGCCTTAGAAAGACGAAAACGGATAAAGTTGATTCCCGTACCATTGCCACTATGATGATGTCTGGCATGAACTTAAAGTCCTACTCAGATACATCTTACCACAATGAGGAATTAAAGTCACTCACCCGTTATCGTTTTGATAAGGTCAAAGAACGGGCAAAACTGAAAAGCTCTGTTTCAAGGCTTATCTGCATTCTTTTCCCGGAACTGGAAACACTTGTCCCTACGCTTCATATGGCATCCGTCTATGCTTTGCTCTCTGAATTCCCGGGTGCAGATGCTGTTGCAAATGCACACCTCACAAGGCTTTCCAGCCTGCTCTCTGAGAGTTCGAAAGGCAGATATGGAAAAGACACTGCGGTCATGTTTCGTGATGCTGCAAGAAGTTCTGTCGGTTCTCATATGCCTGCCAAGTCTTTAGAACTAAAACACACCATGAAACTCATTCGGGAATTAACCGTTGAGATTGATGAGATCGAAGCAGCAATCAGACGAATCATGGATGAACAAATCCAGTCGCCAATCCTCACCATTCCCGGTATCAGCTACCGCATGGGTGCAATGATCCTTGCCGAAATTGGTGATTTCAGCCGCTTTGATTCGGCGGATAGGATACTTGCTTATGCTGGAATGTCTCCCTCCACTTATCAATCCGGACAGCTGGATAACTGCTATGCCCACATGGAAAAACGTGGTTCAAGATACCTGCGGTACGCCCTTTACAATGCCACAAAATATGTCTGTCACTGGGATGAATCTTTTGGCACATATCTTGAAAAGAAACGCTCGGAAGGCAAGCATTATAATGTTGCCAATATCCCATGCCGCCAAAGAAATCTCCTTGTGCGATTGATTTTTGCAATGGAGAAATCGGGAAAAGCATATCTGCCGGCAGCTTAAGTCCCTGCTTTTTTTCTGTAAATATCTCCTTTTAGAGTGCCAGCGATGACACTCTGTTTGTCATGCAGTTTTCAAGGTTCAAATCTTCTATATCTGAAATGCATTTCTGCAATTCATTCAAAAACTTTCATTTTAGACTTGACTTTTAATAGTTAGTCTGGCAGCCTGACTTCCGTACGGCTTGCCGTCTCCACCTGATTGTTATAAAATTTTTATTTGCCTGCAGAGTATACCCAAAGAAAAACAAAACCGGTAATACGGATACTGCCAGCAAGCACAAAAAATATTTGAAACGAATGCTTTTAATAAGTCTCATCGTCGCCTCCTATTTCTTTCTATTTGCAGTAACATATCCATTATACCGATTTTGTCTGATAAGTCCACTAATTTATAATACTTTATCCTTTTACCGCTCCAACTGTCAGTCCACCCACGAAATATCTCTGTAAAAATGCATAAATTATCAAAATTGGCAGTGCACTTAAAAAGCAGGCAGCAAACAGCATATTCCACTGGGTTGCATTTTCCATATCTCCGATAAAGTTCAGCATCATCAGAGGCAGTGTTTTTTCGTCGGCGACGATAAAAATAACATTCCAAAAAGAAGTCATTCCAAATCGGCACGCCCTGGGTGATCACCAGAGAGGACAGCGCCGGCTTTGTCAGAGGAAGCACGATCCGCACAAAGGTGAACGGAATGCTGGCACCGTCAATGCGCGCAGCTTCCTCCAGACTGTAGGGTACACCTGACTTGATAAAGTTGGTGTACAAGAAAATGGAAAACGGAAGTGCTGAAGTGACATAGAGTGCAATCGGTGCTGCAACCGTGTTTCCAATTCCAACCTGATTCACCACCTTGTACATGGGAATAATGGACATCTGCGCGGAAACGATCATTCCGGCCAGGAAAAATATCTGCAGAAAGCCTCCCAGCCTGCCTTTCAGTCTCGCGATGGCATATCCCGCCATGGAACAGCAGGTCAGCAGAATCACCACGCTTGTAACCGTAATGATAAGGCTGTTCTTCAGGGAACGAAAATAGTTCATTTTTTCAAAGGCAGTCGCATAGCTCTCAAGGCTCGGCGCATGAAACAGATTCAAGTAATTCGACGTATCCCCAGTTCACGAAAAGAGCCAAACAATGCAATTAAAATCGGAGAAAGAAAAATCAGAAAAAAGACTGCAATTCCGATCGTGACAAAAGCTCCACTTTTGTACTTTTCTTCATCAGGCCTCAATCTCCTTTCTCCGCATAATACTCAACACAGCCACAGAAACCACCAGAATAAATATAAATGCCATGGCGGCAAGTGCTTCTGCTTTTCCATACTGCATTTCCACAAACGCCATCTTGTAAATCGTGTACATAAGTGTTGACGACGATTTTCCAGGGCCGCCCTTGGTCAGCGCAAAGATATAGTCAAAGGACTTAAATCCGCCGATCAGCCCAACATTACATTGACCGTGATCGTGTTTGCCAGCATCGGTATCTTTACATATCGGATGGTCTGCCATCCGGTACATCCGTCAATTTTCGCCGATTCAATCACCTCTTCCGAAATATTCTGAAGTCCGGCAAGGTATATGATCGTCATCGTTCCCGAGGTTTTCCATGTTTCCACAAACGCCGCCGCAAACAGCGAGGTTTCTTTGCTCCCAAAAAATTCGGTGCATTTGACAAGCCCAGCGTCTCAAATATTTCAGCGATCATTCCATAATGAGGGGAGTATACATAGCTCCAAAGAAATGCCACTACGATCGTACTAAATAATGCAGGTATGTAAAAAATTGTCCGGAATGCGCCTCTGGCACGAAGCTTCATATTTAAGATAAAGGCCAGTACCAGTGCCTGCACATTTCCCCAAACAACCACAAACAAGGTATACTTAATGGTGTTTCCCATAGAATCAAACAGGGTTCCCCTGCTGAATCAGATTCACGTAGTTCTTCATTCCCACCATATCGAAGTCTCCCATGCCTCTCCAGTTGGTCAGACCATAGTAGAAGGACATCAGCACAGGAGAAATCCAGAATATCAAATAAAAAATCAAGGCTGGGACGATAAAGAGCAACAGAATATTACGTTTTCTCTTATCAATCATGCTCGTTTCCTTTCTCTGATTTTTGAATTTTGAGGCAAAGGAAGGCATTTGTAAATAGAAGTTTCTTCAGACTGTAGACAAAGTCCCAGGCAAAAGCCCGGGCTTTTCTTTTATCATATTTTTCACATTTCAAATGTTTTTCGCTAGATTTACCAAGAAAAAGATTCATTGATCAACTTTATTTTTCAAGGTTTTTCAAGCGCTTCATGATATAATTATGGTATCAGGAGGTAGTGCTTATGATGACGAAAAACGCAGATAAAAAAAAGGGAACAAATGCAGATGTTTTGTATGGACGACATGGTTCCTCAAAACCATATGCTCCGCTTGATAGATAAAGCAATTGATTGGAACTTCATTTATAAACTTGTCGAAGAAAAATATTCTCCTGATAACGGACGTCCAAGTATGGATCCGGTCATGTTGATTAAAATCCCTTTTATTCAATACCTTTATGGTATAAAAAAGCATGCGACAAACAATAAAAAGAGATCGAAGTAAATGTTGCATATCGTTGGTTTCTTGGATTGGATATGTTGGATTCAGTACCACATTTTTCTACCTTCGGAAAGAACTATACCCGTCGTTTTAAAGATACAGATCTTTTTTGAACAGATTTTTTCCAAGATTTTAGAAGAATGTATGAAATTCAAGCTGGTGGATACAGAACAGATTTTTGTGGATTCTACACACGTTAAAGCATGCGCAAATAGTAAAAAAGATGAGAAAACGGGTGGCACACGAGCAGGCATTATGGTACGAACAGGAATTAAAAGAGGAAATTCAGAAAGATCGAGAAGCACATGGAAAAAAGACCTTTGAAAGATAACGATAAAAACAAACCTTTGCCTCCGACTACAGGTGGAGGCGGAAGTCTTTCAGATGAAACAGACTCTCAGATTCCGGAAGGAGCAAAAACACAAAAGTGCAGCACCAGTGATCCGGAAAGCGGTTGGTTTCGTAAAGGAGAACATAAACATGTTTTTGCATATGCGGTAGAAACAGCTTGTGATAAACATGGTTGGATTTTAGGATATACGGTTCATCCTGGAAATGAGCATGACAGTCGCACATTTCCGCTGTTGTATGAGAAAATAAAGGATTTCAAACCGGACATGATGATAATGGATGCCGGCTATAAAACGCCTGCCATTGCACACCTTCTCTTGGAGAAGGGAATCCAGCCTCTTTTTTCCATACAAACGCCCAATGACGAAAGAAGGGTTTTTTAAAAAATATGAGTATGCCTACGATGAGTATTATGATTGTTATGTCTGTCCGGGAAATCAGGTTTTAAGATATAGTACAACAAATCGGGATGGATATCGGGAATATAAGAGTTGCGAATTGTTCTGTAGCAGTTGTCCCCACTTGCATCAATGCACAGACAGTAAAGATCATATAAAACTCATCACCCGGCATGTGTGGGAAGAATACATGGAAAAAGCAGAAGATATTCGCTATACGATAGGAAACAAGCAGATTTATCAACAACGAAAAGAAACGATTGAACGACTTTTCGGAACAGCGAAAGAACAGCATGGTTTCCGTTATACTCAATACATAGGGAAAGCACGGATGGAAATGAAAACCGGGCTTACATTCGCATGTATGAATCTGAAAAATTGGCAAAGATACTGGAGTTCTGGGAAACCAAACCCGAAGAATTATTGAGAAGTTTAAGGATTTTCTTAAAACAATGTCTATTTACAGAAAAGTGGTGCTGGGGATAACTCCCAGCACCACTTTTGTTCACAATCTGAAGGCATTTGTAAATAGAAGTTTACAAATGCCTCTTCTCACGCTTTATTGTGAAATGCTGTCCCGGAACTTATCCAGCCAGCTCTTCAAACTTATCCTGCATTGCCTGGCATACGTCCTCGGCTGTGGCATCTCCTGTGATCACTTCCTGAATACAGAACACATTTCATCCGATACACCTTCCGGCCATGCATTGTTTAAGTTGTCAATATTCTGGAACTCTTTATAGCGTTCCAGGTACTCATTGATCATGTCCCGGCTGTCGGATACCCCTCAAACGCGATGATGTCTGTGGTATTGGCAACCCATGCTTCAAACAGCGGAGAGCTCTCATCAAACCAGTACTGCATTACCAGATCACATGCCTGCTGATGAAGTTCATCGGACGTATTGCTGGTAAACAGCGCATTTGCAGAAGTCCAGTTGTAAACAAAATCTTCTCCTTCCGCATTGGAAGGAACACAGAACATTCCTCTTTCAAAGTCTGCCGCACCCTCATTGGTCAGCTGTGTGTAACCGAAGCTTCCATCAAAAATCATAGCTGCCTCGCCGTCAATAAAAAGCTGACGGCTCTGATCCTGGGAAAGTCCCAGAGAATCTTCCACTACATATCCATTGTCATAGAGATATTGAAGCTTTAAAAAACCGTGTCCACCCAGCACTCATCTGTAAAGCTGGTCTCGCCCGTGTAGAGCTGGTCGTCAAATTCCGGATTTTCTGCATAAATTTCAGAAGTCTGATCTGATACATTGCAAACTGGATCACAAAGCTGGAGTTGTCCCCGCAGGTGATCGGCGTATGTCCGGCCTCTTTTAATTTCTCACACACATCAATAAATTCATCCCAGTTTGTCGGATAAGTATCATATCCAACCTCTGCAAACATATCTTTGTTATACCATGTGGTCAAAAAGCTGGTTCCAAGAGGAAGACCGTAAGTTTTTCCATCGAAGGTATACGCATCTGTAATCGAAGCGTCAAATTTGTCAAGAAGGCTGAAATCCGATAAATCTCTTACATAATCGGCCATCACCAAATCCTCGGCCTGCTTCTTTGCCCACCAGGTGAACAGATCCGGACCCTCGCCGCTGGCAAATTTGAGACGAACCGTCTGCTTATACTGGTCTGTCGGAAGCTGCTCCACCTCGATCGTAATATTGGGAAAACGTTCGTGCACAAGCCCGGAAGCAGATCCAAATAGAAATCCTTTTTATCTGTGCTTGGTCTTGTCGTAACCATCAGAGATAATGTAACCGGCTCTGAAACATCTTCCAGACTGTCGCTGCTTCCCCCGCAGTTTCCGCTGCCTCTGCTGTCTCTGTCTCTTCTGCAGCATAAGCAGTTACTCCGCCTATCATTGTGCCTGCCATAACAGCGGTCAATAAAAGCTGATCAATTTTTTCTTCATTTTGTTATCCTCCTTCATTCATTTGTGGGACGTTCCCTTTGATGTTGTTATTCTAGCATGAAAAAGTTACTTTTCCACCTTACATTTAGTCACTTTTTCGGAGAGCTGGTCAAACACTTTCCGATAAGGAAAAAGATGTGACCCACGCAATTCCGGACACCCGCAAAACAGAAAGACAGAGGCAGCCCATCCAAGGGCGGCCGGAGACAGCACTGCCAGCATTACGCATAACGCCGGCACAGCGGCAAACATGCCTGCCAGCTGTACGGTACAGGGTAAAAACTTCAGGGAAACAAACAATGCATTGGCCAGGTATTGCGAAGTGAATTTTCAAACCAGGCCTGAAGCGCAAACGCATACAACGTGATCAAAAGCCATATGGTTCCGAAAATCCCTGCCCAGGAACACTAAAAGACTGTGATTCTTGCCCAGTATAAAAACATCCGTCCCCCAGACAAGCCATACCGCAAGCAGCAACAGCCACATGAGCGTAGCGTTCTTAAAATTCTCCCGAAAAGCGGCAAAATAACTTCTACAATGTAGGAATCTTCTTTGCGTACCCTTTTTAAAGTCACTGTATACAGCGCGGACAGCGATGCCCCCACTGTCACAATGGGAATACTTGTCAAAAAAACAGAATGTTCAGCACAATCAGATCCCACAGACGGTTCAGCCCTCGATAAAGCCATCCGTCCTGATTAAAAATCCGTTCCATAGCATTCTCCCGTATTTAAAGCCTCCTGAATCACCATTTTGCTTTTGGTTCAAACGTTCAAAGACGTTTCAAAATCCTCAGTAAGACGTATCAGCTGATGAATTTCAGATACCCCTGGTTGCATTTAATTCCGCCGGGCTTTTGGTCCTCGTCATAATCGATGAAAAGTTTCCTATCATTCTCTCTGATAGTACTTTGCATTTACCGGATAAACCTGACGCTCGATCAAAGAAGCTACCGTAAGGAAATCCGCAATTCTTCGGGCTTCTTTTTTATTGTATTCCTTACACAATTTCACATACAGCCCGGATGAAAGTTTGCCATAACTCCGCTGTATCCGGAGGCGCCCAGCTCAAGGGATTCCAAAAGCGTGGACGTATTGCGTTAAAAAGCTTTAAGTCAGAGCCTTTCACTACCGCCAGCTTTTCTTTTATGTTTTCGATATCACAGCTGGTATCTTTGATAAAATAAAATCTTTTGCTGGCAACGCACCATTCCAGCAGCTTCGGACTTATGATCCTCTTATAGGGATAAGGACACTCATAAAATCCAAGCGGTATGTCCTTGGGTAGCATCTCCAGCAGCTTTTTCAAATTTTCCAGCCATATCTCATCGCTCTCCTCTTCCCTGGCAAGGCGGTTTGTGAGAAGTATCAGCGCGTCTGCCCCGTCTCCGCGATGGCGTTCAGCTCCTGTGCCTGCGCCTCCAACGAACGAAATATGTCCGGAGGTCACTACCGGCACTCTGCCGGCAGCCCGTTCTTTTACAAACCGCCCGATTTCTACTCTTTCTTCAAGAGAAAGAAAAACATCTGCTGGACTGGCAGTCCGCAAACAGTCCTGCCACACCTTTTTCAATATACCAGTCTACCAGCTTTCCAAGCGCAGCATAATCTACCTGATTCTGTTCTGTAAATGGTGTCAGCATCACCGGATATACACCATTTGGAAATTTGTTGCCATAATACACTTCCTCCTCATTCTTATTTTTGTCCTGCTTCCTACAAAGTAACCATATGACAGGGTTCTTTTCCTCAAACACATCTATGATCGCCTGTGCTGTAATTCTTCCGCATCTGTCATAATTTCATACGATTCGGCCGCCGTATGGGGCGTCCCAATAAAATTCGGCAAAGAAAACAGCGGGTTTTCAGGGCTTACCGGCTCCTGTTCGTATACATCAATTGCAGCCCCCTTAATCTTTCCGGATACCAGACCGTCGTAAAGCGCTTTTTCATCAATAACATCGGCCTCTGGCTGTATTGATGATATGTACGCCGTCCTTCATCTCTGCGATCGTTTCCGCATTGATCTTGTGGTAGGTGGAAGGCAGACTGGGTATATGAACAGATATGACATCACTGGTCTGAAACAGTTCTTGCTCGGATACGAGCGTTACCCCCAGGCGCTCTGCTTCCTCCTGATTGGGGTACAAGTCATAGGCGATAAGTCTCGCGCCAAATGGCTGCAGCTTTTTCTGCCAACATCCGCGCGATCGCTCCAAACCCCAAAAGTCCTATGGTCATTTCTGTAAATTCATGATATACCGCCCTGCTCCCACTGACCTCTGCGCGTTGTCTCCATCAGTCTGGGAACCATTCGCACAGAACTCAGCAGCAGCGCCATGGCGTGCTCGGAGACAGAATTGCTGTTTGCGCCCAAACAATTTGTAACCGTGATTCCATGCTCTTTTGCCTTTGCTGTGTCAATATTGTCCACTCCCACGCCAAACCTTGCAATCACCTTTAAATGCGGCGCAAGCGCAAATACCTCTTCATTCCACGTATCCACTCCGGCTACAACCGCGCTTATATCCCCCACAACGCCTTTCAGTTCTTCAAAAGTCATAGGTCTTCCATGTGGGTTTCTATGATTTCAAAGCCATGTTCCAAAAGCATTTTTTTGCCAGCCTTACAGATTTTGCTGTAGTTTGTCGCTGTAACCAAAACCTTCTTTCCTGTGCTCATATTACCTTTTCTCTCCTTTCTGCTTTAGTGTAGCACAAACTCAAGTTACTTTTTCTTTCAGCAAAACAGTCACTTTTTCTCCTTTTCAAACAGGAACCTTACCAAATGCTCTTCTGCCGCAAACGCAAACAGAGCCCCGCTGTCTGCGAGACTCTGTCAAATACCTGGCATACTATTTTTGTCCTTTTTACCCACATCCTTTTGGGAACTCAGATTCCCGTCAGGTCTCTGAGCTTCTTCACTTCCTCCGCGGTCAGCTCCTGCATTCCCCCGGCGCGAGCTCCGAGGGCAGCTCCAGCTATCCCATGGAAATCCGTCTGAGATAGGTTACTTTTTTTCCAAGCGCCTCCATCATGCGCTTTACCTGATGAAATTTCCCCTCACAGATGGTGAGACGTATCTCCGACTGCTCCGCCTGCGCCTTTATGATCTCCAGCCTGGCCGGAAGCGTCCGCCTTTTTCACCGATATCGACGCCTTCGGCAAGCCGGCTTACATCCTCCTCTGTCACACACCCCTGCACCACAGCGTAATATGTCTTATCTACATGTTTCTTTGGAGAAAGCAGCTCATGCCAGCGCTCCGTTATCGGTGATCAGAAGAAGCCCTTCTGTATCCTTGTCCAGTCTTCCCACGGAAACAGTCCTCTGCGTCCTTTGGGCACATATTCCATCACTGTTTTGTCCCGGCTGTCCTCTGTGGCGCTGACGCAGCCTGCCGGTTTGTGGAGCAGGTAATACACAAACTCCGGCGCCGCCCCACGGGGCTACCTTCCAAGGTCACCTGGTCCTCCGCGGAAACCTTCTGCTCCGGTCTCCTGACTGTCTCTTTGTTTACCTGCACTTTTCCTTTTTGGATCAGCTTTTTTACCTCGCTTCTTGTACCTGCGCCGGCATCTGCCAGAAATTTGTCAAGACGCATTTCTTTTCCCATTTCCCATGTCACTCTCCTGTTTCCTGTGCCTGCAGTTCTTTCATCCGCTCCAGCACAAAATCCGGCAGCTTTTCCGCCAAAAGCTGCGCGGTAAAGCCATTGCTGTTTTTCACATAAACATTCGCAAAAATATTTGGCTCATATATCTGGATGGCATTCCAGAAGGCGGATGGGCTCAAACTGCTTTTCAGCTTCTCAATCTGCCCTGCATCCTCAATGACATCCGTCTCCTCCTTCAGATCGGTGCCGTCTTTCGCAAAAACAGAGTATGAAAGCTCTATTCTTTCTATCTCCACCTCCTGCATGGACAGCGGATAACCGGTCTCTTCCAAAAGCGCAACGGTTCTCTTGAAGGACGGATACACAAACAGCGAGGTACTGTAATCCACCCTGTGGACATCTCCTTCCACCGGAAAACCGGTATAAGTCTGTGCTGCCGGCAGATTGCTGTACTCAAAGCTGATCATTGCGCAGGGCGCCTCCTGAAAGTCTTCCGGGCTCACCTCCGCGTAATCCTCTTTGAGCGCCTCCAGAAATACCTCCTGCTTCTGTTTTTCCTCCTGATACAGAGCTGCCACATGTCCGTTTGCAAAAGATGCCGTCAGCATTGTGAAGTACTGTCTGTCAATGGAAAGAACGCTCGTTACCTTTTCCAGAAAATCCTCCTGGAAGGTTGTGATTATGGCAATCCTGTGTATCTGCTCCTGTGTGAACGGATACTGGCGGTACACCGTCCTTCCGGACTTCAGGGTATATTTTACCGTTATGTACAAACCGTCTATGGACTTCTTTTTCCAATTGTTCAGGGAGGCTTTCAAAAATATCATAAAGCTCCGGTGTGATTTTCTGTGAACGGTATCAATATATTTCTCATACTCGTCATAATAGCGGATAATATAGCGTCCATCGGGCTGAACCTCCACCGACTGACGGTCTTTCCCACATCGTGTTCAGATCAAATCCAACCTTCGCAATCTGTTCATATTCCGGAAGATAGGACGCAAAGTGGAACAGATCCTTCTGATAGACAACTGCGCAGAATGCGATCAGGCCACACCTGCTGCAAACCAGATTTTACCGCTGAAAATCCCCAAAAATCCATGCGCAGAATGATCCCTGTGATGCCAAAGCTCATCACCGCGCCAAATGCCAGTCCAAAAACCACCATACCAGGGAACTTTCCTGGGAAAATCTTCCATAAAACAGATATCCGGCACCCAGCGCAGCCGGAACCATCACCATCAGGCGGACAACCGGCTCCAGATTTCTGTATACCAGCGATTTTTCCGCCCCTTCAGAGGCCGCTTCACAAATGCCAGCCAGGAAAGCACCACCAGAAAACGATCGCGATCATATAGAAAATGACCACGGGCAGGCTGCCGCCTTCTTCTGTCGTCTCGAGCAGTCTTTCCGCCAGTGTCACCGGCGAACCATATTGGAACAGCACGGAGGTAACCCCGTATGAATAGGGGACACATTATGATAGAAGGTATCTCGGCAGCAGACCATCAGCTGAGAAAGCATGGGAAGTAGAGAAACACCATCAGCATGCCCAGCACACCCATGAGAACATTCCCTGTGATGGAAATCACAAGCACCCCTGCAAAATACACCAGAAGATAGATCAAAATCCCCAGCAGCACCGTCATCGCAGCAACTCCCAGCGTTTCCAGACTGAAATAGCCTCTGGCCGCTCCAATGCACACAGCAAAAAAGGCCATCGCCACACTGGGACACACGTAGTAAAGAAATCCCACGTAAACCTTATGCCAGAACATATCCGAACGCTTCACCGGCAGGCTGTGATAATAGTCTACTTTTTTTCGGGAATACAGATACCAAAAACCGCTGGCCGAATTCAAAAGCGCGCTTCCGATCGCCACCAACGTGACCATTTTGAGAATCCGCGATTTCCAGATATCCGCATAGATCACCATGGCGGAAACTCCTTTTCCGTAAAAATCACTGGTGATCATGTCCATACTCTGCAGCAGACACACAGGAAACGCAATAAAGCAGGCAATGAAAATGAACCCCGGAATCCAGATCTGTCCCTTTGATGATATTTTTTACATCACTGGAATAAATTCTTGACTTCATAGCCTGCCACCTCCGTTTCGCTGATAAATATTTCTTCCAGAGTCAGTGGGAGCACTTCGCAGAAAAGCGGGTCCTTTGACTGGATCCGCTCCAGGATTTCCAGTCTTGTCCCCCGCGCTGTGATGAGCACAAGCGAACCCTGATGCTCCATCTTCAGAATATCCAGCTCCTTTCCGTCTCCTGCTCTTGTTTTTCAGCACACACTGGATCTTATGGATGTGGAATTTCATATCCTCCAGATCAGACGAAAGAAGCACACCGCCTTTATGGATCAGACCTACATGGTCACAGATATCCTCCAGCTCCACGCAGATTGTGGGATGCGATCACCGGCGCAAAATCCCGGTTCATGATCTCCGCGGCAAACAGGCTCTTTACCGCCTGGCGCATCACCGGATCCAGTCCGTCAAACGTTTCATCGCACAGGAGGTATTTCGTTCCCGCGCTGATGCCCAGAATTACAAAAAGCTGTTTTTTTACTCCTTTGGAAAAGGTATGCACCTTTGCGCTTCTCATCCAGATGAAACTGTTTCACCAGCTTGTAAAAGCGTTCCATGCGAAAGGTCGGATAATAATTCCGATAAAACTCTGCCATATCAGAAACCGTGTAATTCTGCGGAACATAACTGTCATCTGAAATGTAAAAGATTTTCTCTTTTATCTTTTCGTTTTCATATACCGCTTCGTTATCAACCAGAATGCTGCCTCCATCCGGCCGAAGGATCCCGGCGGCCATGCGCAGAATCGTGCTTTTTCCTGCGCCGTTGCTTCCCACCAGTCCAAATACCTCCCGCTCTCCCATGCTAAGCGAAACGTCCCGCACGGCCTGTACTTTGCCAAATGCCTTACTGCACCCTTTAATCTCGATCATATGCCCTCCTCCTGGTAACACGCATGTACCATGTTCCGCACTTCATTTTCGGTGATACCAGTCTGGCGTCCTTTTTTTACCAGCTCCCGTATTTCTTTCAAAAAGTCTCACGGCCGGCCTCCCGGACCCCGCTGCTGTCCGTCACAAAATTTCCTTTCCCTTCACGGATAGATCAGTCCCTGCTGCTCCAGCTCACTATATGCCCTCTGAATCGTATTGGGATTGATGGATAAATCCATAGCAAGCTGACGTACGGAGGGAAGCCGCTCGCCCGGCGGAATCGCGCCGCTTAGAATCAGAGTCTGAAACCGCTCCACCACCTGCTCATAAATAGGCCTGCGTCCTGATAGTCCAAAAATAATCATCCGGTCACTCCCTTCCAGACATGGTTTTCACTCAAGCGAATATGTGTATTAATTGTCTTAATACACATATATTACCATAATCTGTCAAAGAGCACAAGAATAAGTCAAAGGTGCATTTCTAAAATATTTATAAAGTATTGATTTTGTAACCTACTCCGCGCACAGTCTCCACATACTCCCCGGCCTCTCCGAGCTTCTGCCGGAGTGTTCTGATATGCACGTCCACGGTGCGGCTTTCCCCGTCGAACTCATACCCCCCAGATCTGATTGAGCAGCTGCGTTCTCGACAGCACGCTTCCGCTGTTTTTCAGGAGCAGGCAAAGCATTTCATACTCCTTTAAGGTAAGGCTCACCGGCTCTGGTCTACCGTCACCACATGGCGTGCGGGGCACACGTAAAGTTTTCCCACACGATATTCTTTTGCCTCGCAGTCCGAGGTTCTCCGAAGCAGCGCGCGGATGCGGAAATCAGCTCCATCATGCGGAAGGGCTTTGGTATGTAGTCATCCGCCCCACTGTCAAGTCCCATCACCGTATCATACTCACTGCCTCTTGCGGTGAGCATCACCACGGAAGGCGCCGGGTATCCGGACGCACGCGGAGCTTTTTTCAAAATGGCAATGCCGTCCCTCTTCCGGAAGCATGATATCAAGAAGAACCAGAGACGGCCGCTCCTTTTCCATTGCCTTCCAGAACAGCGACGGCTTTTCAAAGCCCCTGGCCTCCATGCCCTGGCTGTTCAGCGTATAAACCACCAGCTCCCGGATACTTTCATCATCTTCCACCAAATATATCATTCCAAAGCCTCCATAATTTTTTTCTGTATTTTGAAGCATTTCTTGTCATCTTCGCGTTATAGTATATGAAAGGAACATTAAATTTTGGAGGGGCATCCTGTTAAATCTTTGTAAAATGCCGGCGAGACATTCCAGTTTATCCTTTTTCATCATATTTTTTGTAAAATTTGTTTGTAAATCTGAAATATGAATGATATGATAGGCTTGAATATACAACGGAGATAAATCATGTAACTATGTATTACTTTATTGTAAATCCCAACTCCCGTTCCGGCCGGGGACAGGTTATCTGGCTGCAGCTTCAGAAGGTTCTTTCGGAACGCAGAATCGCCTACCGGGCATACCTCACCGAATATGTCGGCCATGCCAAAGAGCTCGCGGCTTTCATCAGCCAAAAAGGGACTTCCGAAGCCCCGGTGTCTCTCATCGCTGTAGGCGGAGACGGCACGATCCACGAGGTGCTTACGGGGAATTTCGGAATTTGACCGGATTCTTTTTCGGTTTCATTCCCACCGGCTCCGGCAACGATTTCTGCCGCGGCATGAAGCTTCCTTCCGATCCTCTGAAGGCTCTGGATGTGATCCTTTCAAAGAGCACATACAGACCATAGATGTTCCATATCTTGTAACAGACAACCAAAAACGGCGTTTCGGCATCAGCGCCGGCATGGGCTTTGACGCAGCGGTATGCCAGGGAGTTCAGGCATCTGCTTTCAAAAAGGTATTCAACACGCTTGGACTTGGCAAGCTGATCTATGTTCATCGCTCTGCGTCAGATTCTTTTATGAATCCCGTGCCCATGACACTTTCTCTGGACGGAAACCGAAAATACCATTTCCCGGAGTCTATTTCGCAGCGGTCATGAATCTCAAATATGAAGGCGGAGGATTTTGTTTCTGTCCTTCTGCCCGATATGACGACGGATCCTCGATGTGATCGTTGTGGAGAAGATGCCAAAACTGAAATTTCTTTTCTGCCTTCCCACCGCGCTTTGGGGAAAAGCATACTCGTTTCGGGGCATCCATACGCTTCGCTGCAGAGAAGTAAACATGTCCGGCTACCGATCCCTCTGGTTCTTCATATGGACGGAGAAATGGGAGGCTCCGAACCAGCCTGTGCGCCGGGATTGAGACAAACCACTCAAAATCTTTATGCCAAAAAGGAGTAATTAATTTGTCAGAATTTTTGAAGAAGTATAAACATGGATTTATCATTCTCATATACAGCATGATCTATATCCTGCTGTTTGCCTGGCTTGAGAGACTTCCTGTACATGGGTTCCACGTAGTCCATACGGTTTTTCGATGATATGATTCCCTTCTGCGAATTTTTCATTGTCCCGTATCTTTTGTGGTTCCCCATATGATCGGGACTGTCCTGTACTTCATCTTTGTCAATAAGGACAAACACGAATACTATCAGCTTGTTTTTAACCTGATGATGGGTATGACAATCTTTCTGATCGTCTCCCTACGTGTATCCCAATATACAGCACCTGCGCCCCACGGAATTCCCCAGGGACAACATTTTTACCGATATGGTCGCCATGCTTTACCGCACCGATACACCGACAAATATCCTACCCAGCATTCATGTGTTTAACTCTCTTGCAATCCATATGTCTCTGACCAACTGTCAGGCTCTGAAGGACAAAAAATCGTGAAGAACGCGTCTCTGGCGCTTACCATTCTCATTATCATGTCTACCATGTTCCTGAAACAGCATTCTGTCATTGACGTATGTCTGGGCGCGACTCTGGCGCTGTTCGGATTTTGATCTTCTATCCTCAGCGCGCCGGCGAAAAAGAAGGCAGCCACGCATTCTTCCGTCCAGACAGCAAAAGGGTACCGGTTACCGTTATTAGAATCTTTCTCTCCTATAAAAACGCTGCAAACTCCAAAGACTTGGAATCTGCAGCGTTTTTGTTCGCTGTTTAATTGAATCCGTAAAATTTCTGACAGATCTTATAGGCCGCAACTGACATTTTGCGTCCGCCCCGTCCCGGAAGATTCATCACTCTGCCAAACAGACTGTGTCGCAGTTTGCTGTACAGGATCCGGTTTTCTCCACGGATATATTCCAGCAGCGCTTTTTCTTCTCCAGTGCCTCCTCCGTCTCTGCGCGGATAAGCATGATAGAAGAAATCGTTGTGATAATATCCAGGTAATTGAACATATATGCCCGCATCCGCTTGTTTGTAAAATTATTGCGGTTGTAGACATCCACCATAAGCTTGTTCACGCGGATCTGCTGGTCAATTCTCTTTATCATCACCTTTTCATTTACGGACTGATCCGCGCGGCCGATATAATACCTGTAAAAATTCACATCCATATAATACATGTTCTCCACGTAGGGAAGCGGTTCATAGGCAAACAGGTTGTCCACGTAAAGGTATGCTTGGGCAGCTCAAGACCGCAGTCGTGAAGCAGCTGGGTTCTGTAGATCATGGAGTGCATGAGAAGATATTTTCCTTTTTTCATGTGGCGCACCTGCTCCCAGCCAAAAATCTCTTCTGTGGGGAAACAGTTTCGGTACTGCATGACTTTTTTCTCGTTGCTCCCTGCTTTTCGTAGACAAAATTGCTGATCAGCAGATCCACGGTTTTGGGTCCGCGGGTCAGCATCTCCAGGGTCGTGAGAATTTTTTGTAGGATTCTTCATCCACCCAGTCGTCGCTGTCCACCACCTTAAAGTAAAGGCCTGTCGCATTTCGGATCCCGGCATTCACAGCCTCGCCGTGACCGCCGTTTTCCTGATGGATCGCCCGGATGATGGTCGGATATTTTTTTGCATAGGCATCCGCAATTTCCGCGGTCCTGTCCTTGGATCCATCGTCCACGATCAGAATTTCCACGTCCTCCCCGCCCACAAGCAGGGAATCCACACAATGCTCCATATATGCCTCCGAGTTATAACAGGGAATGGCAATGCTCAATAATTTCATACAATTTCCTCCTTCATGTACTTTACATACGCGCCAAACGCAGATGGAATGGCATAGTTTTTTCTGACTGACGGCGCTCCACAAACAGAAGCTCCGGTGTCTGTGCTTCCTCCAAGGAAGCAACCCGGATACGGTAGGCCTTCATCCTCCATTCAATATGGGAAAAAATATGCTTGGCATCCGGCAGCGCTTCAATGTGCAGGGCATCCAGCTGCAGCTCCTTTACATAAGAAAGCGCCTCCCGCTCTGACAGATGCCCTTCCGTGTTGGGAAGCTCAAAAGTCCTGCCAGAAGCCCTTTTGCGGACGCTTCCGTATGGCCGTATAATTGCCGTCCTGAATGACAAATACCGTGCGCTCCTCGATCACGCGCTGTTTTTCGGCGCTTTTACCGGAAGCCCCATGGCCGTCCCATGGGAACAGGCCAGACACCAGGGACGCACCGGACAGACTTCACATTTCGGCTGGCCGTTCGGCACACACACAACTGCCCCCAGCTCCATGAGCGCCTGGTTAAAATCACCTGGCCTCCCCTCCGGAATGATCTCCGTAAGCTCATCTTGCCACCCGGTCTTTCACAGACTGTTTGGTGATATCCTCCCCGGTCCTCGCAAATCCTGGAAATGACCCGCAGCACATTTCCATCCACAGCCGGAACCGGGATCTCGTAGGCAATGGACGCAATGGCACCTGCCGTATATCTTCCTATTCCTTTTAACGACAAAAGCGCCGAAAAAGATTCAGGAAGCCTCCCATTATATTTTTCCACCACTTCCATCGCCGCCGCCTGCATATTTCGCACACGGCTGTAATAGCCAAGGCCTTCCCACAGCTTCAGCAGCTTGTCCTCCGGGCAGGCTGCCAGCGCCGCCACATCCGGAAGCTCTTTTACAAAACGTAAAAATAGGGCTTCACCGCCTCGACGCGCGTCTGCTGAAGCATGATCTCCGACACCCAGGTATAATATGCGTTATTGCAGTCCCGCCAGGGAAGCGTTCTTTTATTCTCCCGATACCATGCCAGAAGCGGCTTTACAAATTCGTTTTTCATAAGCCCTCCTCTCAAGACAAACCGGCACTGCGTCCCGTATTTCAATGGAATTCTCTGTGACCGCGCAGTCCATCGCCAGGATATGAACTCCTGCATTTGCTGCACGCTGCAGGGTTTTGCCGAATTCGCGGTGTGTCTCCCAGTTCGGCTCAAACCGGACAATCCCTTTCATTTGTATCACAAACAGAAGATACGCCTCATATCCATCCTCCTGGCAGCGTATCAGCTCTTCCATATGCTTGATGCCGCGAAGCGTTGGGGCATCCGGAAAGCGAAAGCCACATTGTCCTGTTCCAGGGTAACTCCCTTGACCTCAATAAAGGCTCTGCGCTTCCCGGATTCCACATAAAGATCAAAGCGGAATTTCCGTAGGTTTTTCCCGGAAAACTTCCCCTCTTCCGGAAAAAAGCTGCCGTTTCTTATCCACTCCTCCGCTGCACGGTTGGGAATCTGCGAGTCCATATTGATAAGACGCCCTGCTTTGTTGACGCAGATGATGTCGTACTTTGTTTTTCGCGAAGGATTGCCGCTTCGCTCCAGGATCACCTCTGCGCCTGGCACAAGCAGCTCCCTGCATCTGCCCGTGTTTTTACATGAACCGTCTCTACGTGATCTCCAAGCTGTACATGCGCGATAAAACGGTTGGGACGGTCTATAAAAACAGCAGGCAACGTATTCTTTGTATTTCATCCTTTGTTCTCCATATCTCTTTTTCACCCGTTCAAGCAGGAAATACCCTGTACACTGAAATTCAGCAAGTGTTCCTATTATACCATATCCCCTGCAAAATGACAGTTGATTTTTTGTTGTTTCTTCGCTAGAATATTACTACTAATGTTTATATTTCCGGAATGCAACATTCTTTATCCGGATTTAAGAAAGGAAGATTATGGACAGTATCATTTTGATGTGGACGGCACCATGTGGGATTCCACAGACATTGTGGCCCGTTCCTGGAACGAATATCTTCAGAACAATACCTCTGTGGAAGCGTGTCTCACGGCAAAACAGCTGAAACGTCTTTTTTGGCAGGCTCCTGCCGGACATTGCCGCAGCGCTGTTTCCTTCCCTTCCCAAAGAGGAACAGCTCCGCCTGATCGACGGCTGCTGTCAGGCAGAGCACGAAGCACTTCTCAGGAATGCGCGCCTCTCTATCCCCGCCTTGAAGAAACCCTGGACATTTTGAGCAGGCGGTTTCCGCTGTTCATTGTGAGCAACTGTCAGGCCGGCTATATCGAGGTTTTTCTTCAAGCGACCGGATTTTCCAAATATTTCAAAGGGCATCTGTGCCCCGGCGACACCGGCAACGCCAAAGCGGAGAATATCCTGCAGATCATCCGGGATTTTCGCTCCGGCAGCCTGTGTACGTAGGCGACACCCTCGGGGATGCCGCTGCCTGTCAGGGAGGCAGATGTCCCCTTTATCTTCGCATCCTATGGCTTCGGGGATGTAAAAATCCCTGGAAGAGCATTTCCTGCCCCATGGAGCTTACGGATATCTGCAAATAGATCTGTCTCGCAAAAAAGCCTTTGCATCTTCCTGCAAAGGCTTTTTGATGTCATATTACTTAATCTTGCATTTCTTCTGAATATAGATGATCAGAACTGCGAAGATAAGAACGATCACCACCATGTAGATGATCTTCGCCGCAAATGTCTTGGTAATACAGTCGATCGCGGTCGCAATTCCCACCAGAACAAGGGCAATTCCGCTGGCACGCTCCATTTTCTTTTCATCAAAGCGTTTCTTGCGTTCCTGGCTGTTTCCCCGCCCATGAAAACACTTCCGTGCCCGGTGAGCATCATCACTCCGGCAATCAAAGAGCCTGCGATAATAAACAAATTCAAAGCATCCATCATTTTTTAAGTCTCCTATTGTGCCTATATTCTAGTAAAACATACAATCGGCACATCATACTGAATAATGCTGTACAATGTTGCCGCATTGGACGGCGGCATATTGATACAGCCGTGAGAGCCGCCATAAAGGTATCGGTCTCCTCCAAAATACGGCTGCCAGTCTGCATCATGGAATCCAATGCCTCCGTTAAACGGCATCCAGTACTGAACCGGCGTCTCGTATTCATACCCGCCATCCGGTCAACGCCTCCGCGAAGAACGGAAGGACTGGATTTGGAATACAGCTTAAATATTCCGGGAGGTGTCTCTCTGTCCGGATCTCCTGCCAGTCCGGATACGATCTCACTGTCAAAATAATATATCCGTCCTGATAGTAGTACATATGCTGCGTCCCCATATCCACCTCGATATAGGTGCTTCCTGATGTCATTGTAGCCGTGTGCATTGGCACGCATTTCGTAAACCGGCTCTCTCGTCGTCTGCACGCCATTCTGGATATCCTGCAAAAGCTGCGCAGCCTCACCTGCCTGGTCAATCTTCCATCCATAGGCGCTTCCATACACATAAACCGTACGCCCATTGGTTGTATAAAACTCCGGGTAGTTCCGACGGTATCGTGATCCGCAGCAAGCTGCGCCACATAATCCGCAATGTGCTGCTGAAAAGCATCCGAATCCTGAAGCAGTCTGCCCTTTTCATCAAACTGCAGCCAGTCCTTGATCGTGCTTCCGTCCAGTGTGACGGTCTGCTCTCCGAAGGTATAGGTAATGTTGGCCTTGGTAAAATTATTGTAAGCCATTACGGTATCCTGAAGCTCCGGATCCGTGCTCACCACTGCCGCCTTGTTGTAGGCATCCGGATTCGCCGCAAAGTCCACGGAAGGAAGGCTGGATGATATCGCCTCCTCCAGAATGCGATACGCCTGCTTTACATTCAGCTGACTTCCTTCTGTCTCAGGCATAATGACAAACTCTGTGTTGTTGAACGCCACATAGGCATCCTCCGGTGCAATCTGGTTGGCTTCCTGCGCACAGTCCAGGGTTTTGATCTTATTCTGCAGCAGGGACTTGTCAAAGGCCACATTCTGCGCTGCAGTGTACTCGGTCTTTCCGAAGAGCCCGGTCACCCACTCATAAGGTTTTTGCTGTTTCAGCAGGTTCAAAACCCTCCGTTGGACAGATAATGATAGCCTGATCTCATTTCCTGCAATGCTCTGGGGCTGAAGATTTCTGGATGCCACCTGGATGCTGTAATTTCCCACCTGCTGGGCAACGCTCTGCTCTGCCTCATAAGCTGTTTATGATGATCACATCATATTTGTCAGATTTGATCGCATCTACAAGTTTCTCACATACCTCAGGTGCGCTCATCTCCGGCTGCATATCGTAGGTCGGAACCTTCGGGGATTTTACAAGGATTCTATCCTCTCCTTTGTTTGGCTCCTCAACACCACCGTTGAAGAAGAATGTAACATGTGCATATTTCTCTGTCTCAGCAATACGCGCCTGAGTCATATTGTGTGCTGCAAGATACTCACCAAAGGTATTGTGAAGCTGAACCTTGTGGAATGCTACCAGCTTATTCTGGATGGTATCATCATACTCTGTGAAGCATACGAATGTGGTATCCAGTCTCTTTGCTCTCTCAAAGCCCTTAAAATCGTCATCACAGAAAGCTCATGAAGGTCGGAATTGTTCTTCTTGCAGTTCTCCATCGCCTCAAGCATTGCTTCGTTCTCGAAGAAATCGCCATCCTCGATTGCCTTTGTGATCGATGTCAGATCCTGATAAATAATTCTACCAGCACCAATATTCATATGACCAACTTCTGAATTACCCATCTGTCCGTCTGGAAGACCTACAGCAAGTCCTGAAGCATTTCCTCTTACATATGGACACTCTGCCATCACGCTTACATTTCTGGCAACACCCAGAAGCTTGATCTCGCAGCCCATCTCCCGGGCACAGCGGATATCCTTTGAGGTGATCTTTGTAATTCCCTCCGTATACACATCGTCAAAAACCACTCTGGAGTTAAACGCTGCGGAAGCAAGGATCGCGATTTTGCGCCCTGCATCCAGACCTTCGATGTCGCTGTGGGATCTGCCTCCGCATAGCCAAGCCGGGTTGCCTCTGCAAGCGCATCGAAAATTCCATTCCCTCCTGGGACATCTTGGTAAGGATAAAGTTCGTAGTTCCGTTTACGATTCCCATGACCTCTGTCATATGATTTCCGCAAGACACTGCTTCAGCGGACGGATGATGGGAATGCCGCCTGCAACTGCCGCCTCGAACAAAAGTCCACCTTCGCCTCCTGCGCTGCGTCCAGGAGCTCTTTGCCTTACCGCGATCAGATTGGCCCTTTGTTCGCTGTCACTACATGAAGGCCTGCGTGAAGCGCTTCCAGAATGTATGTATGTGCCGGCTCAATCCCGCCCATCAGCTCAATTACAATATCTATGGAAGAATCCTCCAGGATATCCTCCCAGCGGTTGGTAAGTATGGAAGCATCCTCCACCTTTTCCTTTGCTTTTTTCTATATTTCTCACAAGAATCCGGCTGATCTTCACCTTACAGCCAATCTTTGCAGTCATCTCTGCCTCTTGGTTCTTCAACACCTTGTACACGCCTGTGCCAACGGTTCCAAGTCCCAGAAGCGCCGCATGAATCACTCTTTCTCCCATCCGGCCAATCTCCTTTCCATCGTGTTGCTTCTAATACTATGGCACAAACATTATTTTGTCAAGAACAGACCCAAAATCGTTAATTTTTTGACTCTTCATAACGCTCAATTTTTTTCTGAAGATAAAGAATATAGTGGATGCATACACATACAAAGCAAGGAAGCAGAATCGAAAAGCCGCCTGCCGCCAAAAGATATATCCACAGTTCCTCTTTTCCTGCGGAGCCCCCGCCACCAGACAGTAGAAAAGACAGCCGGAGAAAAAGAGTCGCTGCAGCGGACAGCAGGTATTTCCATATATGTTTCATAGTCCATCCCTCCAGTAGTGTCCTTATAAAGACACTGTTGCTGTAATGATTTTACCGCGATAATAGGTTTATATCAAGGAGATTTTGGACAGGATATTTTTATGATAACATATGACAAACTGTGGGAGACCATGAAGAAGCGGGGGATCACGCAGTATGACCTCTACGAGCATTACCATATTTCCCGCTCTCTGCTGGATAAATTCCGCAAGAATCAGAATGTAGAACTATATACCCTTGACAGACTCTGTGATATCCTGGACTGTGATTTCAGCGATTTGGTAACGCACATTCCGGATTCCAGATCTGAAGAAGACAAATGAAGCCATTTTTGTATACTTTTTCAGAACGTTCTGTACTTTCCTGTCAGCAAAAAGGGGCCAAAAATGCCCGGTGGACAAATCCACCAGAAGCATCCCTCTGCAGGTCCCCATTTTTAATTCTCTTCCTTTGTAACCGCTTCATCCAGAAGCTTTTCATACACACGGCTGTTTAGCTCCTGCTGCGCATTGGCGGGATGATAGGTTGGCACGATCTCCTCCACCATACGGCTGATGTTCCCGGCATTGTTATAGCTCGCACGGGCCAGCTCTTCAAGCTGTCCCAAAAATTTCTCCACATCGAAGGGAATGGGTTTTCCTATGTGGATCAGTTTGTTTGCTGTCTTTCCAAGTCCCTCCTCCGCCATGAGCTTTTTCCTCGTACAGCTTCTCACCGGGGCGGAGACCCGTGTAAACGATCTTGATATCCACATCCGGTTTATACCCAGAAAGCTTGATCAGATTGCGCGCCAGTGTATCAATCTTCACCGGAGCTCCCATATCCAGGACAAAATCTCTCCGCCCCACGCGTAGCTCCCCGCCTGCAGCACCAGGCTCACTGCCTCCGGAATCGTCATAAAATACCGGACGATATCGGGATGGGTTACCGTCACCGGTCCTCCGCTCTGAATCTGCTTGCGGAACAGGGGAATTACGGAACCGTTGCTTCCCAGAACGTTTCCGAAGCGTACTGCCACATACTCCGTGCGCCCTGCGGCTACGGGCATGCGGTGCCTCTCCGGACATTTCATCATCCTCAAAATGTGCGTTCAAAAACGGCAGAAGTTCAAATCTGCCCTCTCTGCAGATCATATCCATGGACTGGATCACCATTTCACACATTCTCTTGCTGGCACCCATAATATTGGTGGGATTTACCGCCTTGTCCGTACTGATGAGCACAAATCTCCTGCACCCGTACTCCATGGCGGCACGGCCGTCTTGTAGGTACCCATCACATTATTCTTGACCGCCTCGCAGGGGCATGATTGCCTCCATGAGCGGCACATGCTTATGCGCTGCTGCATGGTACACAATATCGGGATGGTACGCGGCAAAGACATGGTTCACACGCTTGCTGTCCCGGACAGACATGGAGCCGATGAGAACGGTAAGCGAAAGCTTTGGAAAGGTTCTTTTCAGCTCCTGCTCGATCTCATAGGCATTGTTCTCATACACATCAAAAAATGATCATCCGCTTCGGCGCATGTCTGGCGATCTGCCGGCAAAGCTCACTTCCGATGGAGCCGCCTCCGCCGGTGACAAGGATCACTTTTCCGCTTACATAGTCAAAAATCTCCTCATTATTGACTGTGATCGGGTCTCTTCAAGCAGGTCCCTCCACTGCTACGTCCTTCATCTGGCTGACGGAAACCTCTTCATTTACCAGCTGATAAATCCCCGGAAGGCTTTTCATTTCACAGCCCGTTTCCTTACAGATATTCAAGATATCCCTCTTGTCCTCCGCGCTTGCCGTGGGAATCACAAAATAGATCTGGTCAATCCCGTATTTTACTGCATTGAGAAGAATATCATCCCCTGCCTCCCACAATGGGAACCCCGTCAATATATCGGTTCCATTTATTGGGGTTGTCATCAATGATGCAGCAAATTTCCGCATTCACTTCCCGTCTGTGCAGCACCTCCTGCAGGATCATCTGTCCGGCCATTCCTTACCTAATGAGCATCACCCGGTGTACCGCACCTCTGGAATCCGACTTCTGTTTGCGGCTCTTTTCCAGAAGATAAAAACGATAGGAAAAACGAACGGCCACACAGGCTACAAACTGAAGGCTGATCCCAAAAATATAATAGGCGATAGGCATCCGCTCAAAAACAGCGGTGATGGCGATGACATGGAAAATCCCGGTAATCGCAGAGGCAGACAGCACTCTCAGAATTTCGCTGAAGCCCGCAAACGCCACATGCTGTTGTAGAGCCGCAGAGCCCAGAAGACCAGCAAACAGAATATCGTATAAATCGGCGCAAATTTTGCGTAGGACAACAGAAAATGTTCCGGAATGTGGGTGTAGGCGCAGTCAAACCGCACCCACAGAGCAAGAAAGAACGCCGCATTCACGGAAATCATATCATACACGCCAAGAAGCAGCGCGATCAGCTGCCAATGCTCCAAATGACACACCTTCAGGATTTTCTGACGTATCTTGTGATATTTATTTGCAGATCCTTCCATCTTTGTTTCCTCTTTTATTCAGGTATCCTGCCCCAAGAACTTCTCTTTTATTCTACCGAAATATGTTCTCCTGCACGAACCTGCTGCATGAGAGATTTTGCTGTATCCACTGTCGTCTGATCCGGGATCATGACATACGCTGCCTGACTCATGGAATACGGCTGCTGCGTATCTCCGGTTCCATCCACGCTGTAGCTCTGGATATTCCAGCTTCCGCCCTGGGCAAGCTGCGTGCGCACCAGCTCCGCGATGGTATCATAAGGAATGTTGGTCTCAAAGCTTCCCTCAACGCCGGAGAGTACAGAGCTGTAATTCATCAGCAGATCCGGGGAAAGAGCTTTGTTGATAACGGATTCGATAAGAGCCATCTGGTTCTTTCCGCGCTGTCTGTCACCCTCTGCAAAAAAGCCTGCCGTTCTCTGGCAAACGCAAGGGACTGGTCACCGTCCACGTAGTTTTCGCCCTGGCTGAAATAATATCCGCCTTCGGAGCTTACAAATTCATAGTCTGAATGTACCGTTATTCCGCCAAGGGCGTTGATAATATCCACAAAACCGCCGAAATTCACGCGGAAATAGTAATCCACATTCACATCGTACAGCATGCCCAGAGTATCCATGGATACATCCACACCGTAGATTCCCGCATGGGTCAATTTATCCGGAATGCCTCCGGAAATGGACAGCGGCACAAAGTAATCTCTGGGGGTAGACACAAGAAGCACCTCCCTTGTGTCCAGGTTTACCGTCGCCAGGATGTTGACGTCACCCGGCTGTTGGCGGTCATGCCTCCTCTGCTGTCAATTCCGCTGATAAACCCTTCCATTACATGATCGCCGTGCTCTTCCTCGGAGCCTCCGGGAACAGGCGCCGTCTGCTCAATCGCGGTCTCAACCTGCTTGTTTCCCACCTCGCGAATGCGCGAGTGGATATCCGCATACTGCTCCATTTCAGCGATAATGTCCAGATAAGCGGTATTCAGGATGATTCCTCCCGTTTCCCCGTTCAAGAGGCCATCCACAAGCTGAGGCAGCCCTGCATACTCTGCCACCTGCACAGATGCTCCCACATCTGCGCCCATTGCCTGAATGGCTGCGTCTGTGTTCTCCCTGTCCAGCGTCTGCAAAATGCCATACGTATATCCGGCAGTATCTGCAATGGACTGCGCCGCATCCTCACTGCGCACATAAAGTCCCACATGGGCTGTCTGTGTGTTCACGCCGGAAATATTTCCAAGGGCAGATATGGTCTGATACATATACATGCTGCCCAGGCTCATGACGATCACAAGAAGCGCGGCCAGGACCGTTCCGGTCCAAAAGCGCACTCTTCGCCGCATTCTCCACACCAAAGCCCGATCACCACCGTCAGCAGCACAAGAAGCACTGCCGCGATCAGTACATAAGTAAGGGGAAACATTCTCGTATACAGCAAAGCCCCACAAACACGATCCAGACTCCCGTAAATAAAATCGTTATCACTTTACCCGGAAGCTTATCCAGTCTTTTTTGTTCATTCCTTCCATCCTCCCATTTTATTGTGCCTGCCCGATTTGCTTTGTCAGATATGAAATCGCATCCTGTACGCCTGATACATAGACAAGGCGGATGCCCTTGATTTTTCCAGAGAGGCACGGCACACTTCTGGAAGAATCACTGTCTCAAAGCCAAGTTTTTTTTGCCTCCTGCACACGCTGGGCAGCCATGCTTACCGCCCGGACTTCTCCGCTTAAGCCCACTTCTCCGAAGGCCATCACCGAATCCGGGATCACGATATCCTTGAAGCTTGACAAAACAGCCAGGTAAATCCCAAGGTCGATCGCCGGCTCGGTCATTTTGAGTCCCCGGCAATATTCACATATGCATCTGAGGCGGCCAGATGGATCCCCGCCTTTTTTCCAGAACCGCCATCAGAAGATTGACACGGTTAAAAATCAGTTCCCACCGCTGTTCTTCTGGGGGAATTCCAAAATTACTCTGACACACCAGAGCCTGGATCTCCACCAGAATAGGTCTTGTTCCTTCCATGGAACAGGCCACCACAGATCCGGAAGCGTTCTGAGGGACGGCCGTTCAAAAGAAATTCCGAAGGATTTTTGACCTCCGAAAGACCGGACTGCTGCATCTCGAACACACCAATCTCGTTGGTCGATCCAAAACGGTTCTTCACCGCCCGGAGGATCCGGTAAGACGCATGCCGGTCTCCCTCGAAATAGAGTACCGTGTCTACCATGTGCTCCAGAACCCTCGGACCTGCCACATTTCCTTCTTTCGTCACATGACCTACGATAAAATGGACACACCCATCCCCTTTGCGATCTGCATAAGGATATTGGTAGATTCTCTTACCTGAGAGACACTTCCCGGAGCGGAGCTGATCTCCTCATGGAACATGGTCTGAATGGAATCCACAATGACCACCTGTGGCTTTTTTCCTCTCCACGATCCCGCGGATGACCTCCAGATTGGTCTCACACAAAAGTGTCAGCTTCTCTGTGAATTCTCCGATACGGTTGGCGCGAAGCTTGATCTGCCGTAAGGATTCCTCCCCGGAAATATAGATACGGAAATTCCCACAATCCCGAAATTTTTGCACACCTGCAAAAGAAGCGTAGATTTTCCGATACCCGGATCACCGCCTACCAGAACCAGGGAGCCGGAACAATGCCGCCGCCCAGTACCCGGTCGAGCTCTCCCATCCCGGTGCTCTGTCTTTCATCACTGGAAAGGCTGATATCTTTTAAAAGCACCGGCTCCGGCTGATGTCCGGAAAAACCGGTGCTTTTCGCCGGAGCCTTTTTTGCTGCAGGTTCCTCCACAAAAGTATTCCATGCCCTGCATCCCGGGCATTGTCCCATCCACTTGGCTGATTCATACCCGCATTCCTGACAGAAATATACCATTTTTTTATTTTTTAGCATTTTACAATTTTAACTTCTGCTCTGGTACCCTCACCAAGCTCCACGCTGAAGGAAAGCTTGCCGCCCAGATTGGTTTTCATTTTGTCGGTGCACGCATTGTTGATGCAGATGGAATACTCGCTGTCCGCCTCAAGCTCCACGGTGATCTGCGCATCCTCCGTCCTTCCACTGCAAATGCCATCGTATCCCCGTCCTGAACCAATCCGAAAACAGAAGTTCCCGGAACAGGTTCATACACAAACATGCCGTTTCTCTCAAGCTTTGTAATCTCCCGGAACGTTTTTACTTTTTATACATATCGCCCTGATAGGAATAATCTGACAAGCTTGGATTTCTCATTTTTTCGTAATCGCCGAAGCTGATGCCCCATTTTCCTCTGTACGGAAAATTCTTTACTACTGCCATGTTCTTATGTCCTCCTGAATCTCTTTTGTTTGCTCTGTTAAGTTTACTAAATTCGCACGGCGCCTGCACCTGTGCTCATTAAGTGTTTACATTATACTCTGAATGTTTTTGTTTGCCAGTGTCTCTGTGAAATTTAATATCTTTTTTAAGAATTCGGTACAAATTATATTCTCATTTTACAGAAAATATCAGTTTTTTTTTGCCGCCTGCACCTGCACGTGTATCGCCCCGTTTTAAGATTGCCCTTCCAGGATTTCGTTTGCAAGACGGTCTTCTACCTTTGTCTGGATCGCACGGCGAGGGGCCTTGCCCCATACTTGCTGTCAAAACCGGCTTCCGCCAGAAGGTCTTTGGCCGCTCCGGTCACCTTGGGCTCGATTTCCAGCTGCTCCTGCAGCGCTTTTTTCAGCGACTCCAGGAGAATTCCCAACGATCTACGGATATGCTGTGGGTTCAGTGCATGGAATACCATGATCTCATCGATCCGGTTGAGGAACTCCGGCTTGAACATCCGGCGCACTTCCTCCATGACCCCGGATTTCATAAACTGATAATCTTCCTTTTTCATCTGTCCCGGATACAAAGCCCAGACGCTTTGGCTCGATGATCGCCTGCGCTCCTGCGTTGGAGGTCATGATGATGATCGTCTGCTTAAAATCCACCTTGCGCCCCTGGGCATCTGTGATGTGTCCGTCGTCCAGCACCTGCACAAGAATGTTAAACACATCCGGGTGCGCTTTTTCTATCTCATCAAAAGGATCACACTGAATAGGGGTTGCGGCGCACCTTTTCGCTGAGCTGACCGCCCTCATCGTAGCCGACATAGCCGGGAGGTGAGCCAATAAGCTTCGAGACGCTGTGCTTCTCCATATACTCCGACATGTCCACACGGATCATGGCCTGCTCGCTTCCAAACACCGCCTGCGCAAGCGCCTTGGAAAGCTCTGTTTTTCCCACTCCGGTCGGCCCCAGAAACAAAAGGAGCCAATGGGGCGACCCGGGTCTTTGAGACCTACCCGCCCTCGCTTCACTGCCTGCGCAACCGCCGCAACCGCATCCTCCTGCCCGATCACCCGCTTTGCAGCTCCTTTTCCAGATTTGGCAAGACGTCTGGTTTCCCCTTCGGTGAGCCGCTGTACCGGAATTTTGCGTCCAGTCGGAGACGATCTTTGCCACGGCTGCCTCATCCACGTCAGTGAACGGCGGTTCCTGCTCCGGTTTGCTTTTTTTTTTCTGCTGCAGCAGGGCTTCCGCCTCTTTTTGATTTTTCCTGCAGCTCTCTGGCAAGAAGAACTTCTCCATATTTCTTCACCGCCTCTTCTTTTTGCTTTGGTTCAGTTCCCGGATGATCAAGCTCAAGATCTTAATTTCCGGCGCTTTGCCGCAGCCCTAAGAGCACTTTCGAAGCACGCCTCATCCAGCAGGTCGATGGCCTTGTCCGGCAAAAAACGGTCGTTGATGTAGCGCACCGCCATTTTGACTGCCGCGCTGATCGCCTCGTCCTCTATTTTACCTTATGATGTACCTGGTAGGGGCGGATCCCTTCCAGAATCAACCGTCTCCTCTTCTTTTCGTCCCCTCCACCGTGACGGGCTGGACCCTGCCGCTCCAGAGCCGCGTCCTTTTCAATATATTTCCGGTACTCCGCCAGGGTGGTCGCGCCGATGAGCTGAATTTCCCCTTGGGAAAAGAGACGGTTTCAGGATATTGGAAGCATCCAGGCACCCTCGGCGCCGCCCGCACCCGACAAATGGTATGAATCTCATCAATAAAAGAAAATTCCCTGATGCCCGCACCTCTCCGACCACATTTCGGATACGTTCTTCAAACTCGCCCCGGTACTTGCTTCCCGCAACCATACCGGACAGATCCAAGGACCACAACCCGCTTATTCTGCACCGATTCCGGAACCATGCCGGAGACGATCTGCTGGGCAAGCCCTTCCACAATGGCAGTCTTGCCCACACCTCGGCTCTCCACCAGGCAAGGGTTGTTCTTGGTCGTCGGGAAAGGATCTGGATCAGACGGTTGATCTGTTCCTCTCTTCCGATCACCGGATCCAGCTTTCCTTCTGCTGCCAGCGCGGTTAAATCCCGGCTGTACTGGTCCAGCACAGAGCGTTGCCGTCCCTCTTTTTTCTCTGGCAGACTGCAGCTTCTCGCTGATTTTTCGCCTTCCATCCCCAGTGGCCGTCAGCACACCTGCATACAGCTTCTGGATATTCCGCCCAGTGTAATAAAATCTGGTTGCCACACAGTCTGTCTCTTTGAGCATCGCGAGCAGCAGATGCTGTTCCTGTCAGAGCCTGCCCGGAAGCCTTCTGCCTCCGCAGCCGCATTCTCTATGATCTTTTGCGCCTGCTCTCCTTTGGCCTTCCTGAAAACTTTTTTCATTCCCCGAAGGTGCGACAGTTTGTCAATAAGCTTCCAGGAGCTTCTCCTGTTCCACTCCTCAGGCCGAACTCTTCCAAAACCTGCCCGGCAGTTCTTGAATGGAAGTCCTTCAGTCCCATAAGCAGATGCTCCGTACCAATATAAGGATGCTTCAATTACCTTTGCCATTTTTTCGGCCCATCCAGGGCTTTTTGCAGCCTGCTTTGTATATCGTTCCCATGTCTGTCCTCCTGATCTGAATTCCTGGTCTCGTATTCATGGAAAATCTCATCCACCAGCTTGATGTACTTCTTCCCGTGTGATATTTTTGCGGCAGCAGCCTCTTGCAAGAGCGATCATCGGATTCTGTTTCATTTCTTCCAGCGCTTATTTTATCCTCATCTACGGCAATCACCGCGCCTTTTCTTCTGTCAATGGAACAAACCCTCCTTGTTTCAGTACGGCATATGCCTTGTTGACCGTGTGCATATTCACGCCAATCTGTATCCGCAAGCTGCCTGACAGAGGGAAGTGTCCCTCATCCTTCGTGAACCCTGGATGTAGCAATTCCCATTATGATCTGATTAGTGATCTGCATATATATCGCTTCATCACTGTTAAAATTGATTTCTATCACCATAATTATCCTCCTTTAAACACTTCACCCTTTCCTTACTGTTTGTTCCATGCATAATATAGCCTTTTGTTATAGTTTTATGCAAGAAAGATTTTTCCCCGCAATTCTCTTTTTGAAAACACCAAATTCCATAACAAAAGAGTCCTTTTCCATCCGCAGTATCCTGGGCAAGATCATTTCAATGGTCTTTTTTCTCGAATTTCCTGGCCATTTTCTGCATTTGTCCTTTGTTCAGAATGCCGCATTGAATCCATGGGATCTTTTCGGTTTTCAGAGCCTCCTCGTCTGTGGACAATATCATCATAAATCTGCTGGTTCAGAATCTTTGGCACAAGACCGTCTTCCCCAGGCAAATGACTTTCTTGTCCCGCGACAGAACTTCTGGAACTCCGGTTCCACAGCACCGGATGAAGAGTCTTTGATTTCGTCTTTTTGCCTTCCAACTCACGGAAATTGTTCCTCCTGTTCCGATACCGGGGTCAAAATTCGTCCATCCACAGCCAATGGCAATTCCAAATTCTCCTTTGTCCACTCATTTGAACACGGAAACTTTTCCTCAAACTGCTGAGGCACAAAGATGCGAGGATCTTCTGCTTTTACCGGACGTATCCATGCACTCCCGCATAAAATAAATGCCGGACAGCTGCAGGGTGGGATTCAACAGCGGACGTTTCACTGACGGTCCGGCATGATCCAGCTGGCTGTGATCCGCCTGCCAGACCAATGTGAGACAGCTCCACGATGATCGATCTGTTGATCTCCTTCGTTCCAGACAACTTGCTGTTCACGCCGATGTTTCGTCTTAAAGAGTCACATAAATTTTGCCTGGAAAATCCTGAGCATCCTCCTCTCCTGTCATTCCCATGATGCAGACGAATCATTGGAAGATTTTTCCGTATTCAAATTTCTCATAAACCATCTGTCCACTCCCTGGTCTTTAAATTCTTCTTATTATATGCCAGGTCATCATCCAGCTTTGCAATGCCTGGGAAAAGGCCAAAAAAAATTCGGACGCCATTGTCCTGCATCTGCTCTTTGATTGCCCATTTTTCTGTGAATGTGCCATTTCATCTTTTCTTACGCCTCATCGATAGCCTTTCCAATATCGTGACGCATATACTTATTTGCAAAGCTGATCCACTCCGTAGCTGCATAGGCATTCTTTCTCGCTTCTTTTAGATGTCTCTCCTTTGGCAGTGATGCCAAGAACACTCTCCATCTTTAAATTTGGTTCCCGCATGGAAACAGTAGTATCCGTCTTTGTCCTTAAAATTCTCAAATCCATGGATCGGGATACCTTTTTCGTATTTTACCGGATATCCATCGGACGCAAGAACAACACAAACTGCTGCATTGTCCTCAAATTTCAGATCGATCTGATCAAGTTTGCCGTCTACACAGGCTTCCATTACTTCAATGATATCATTCTCCATACGTGGCAGGACTACCTGTGCTTCCGGATCACCGAAGCTTGCATTATATTCCAATACCTTCGGGCCATCGGCAGTAAGCATCAGGCCGAAGAAAATGATTCCCTTGAACGGGACGTCCCTCTGCTGCCATGGCATCTACCGTATTCTGGTAAAAACATATTTCTTGCAGAATGCATCCACTTCTTCGGTATAGAACGGGCTGGGAGAAAAGGTTCCCATTCCGCCTGTATTCAGTCCCTGATCGCCGTCCTTCGCACTCTTGTGATCCTGCGCAGAAGTCATGATCCGGATCGTCTTGCCATCTACAAAGGAAAGTACACTGACTTCACGGCCAGTCATAAATTCTTCAATTACCATGGTATTTCCGGCATTTCCGAATTTTTTGTCTTCCATGATCTCTTTTACGCCAGCTTCTGCCTCTGCAAGATCCTGGCAGATCAGAACACCTTTTCCAAGAGCAAGGCCATCCGCCTTTAAAACGATCGGGAATTTTGCCTCGGTCCTTAAATATTCCAAAGCTTTTTCCGGATCATCAAAATTCTCATAAGCAGCTGTAGGAATGTCGTATTTTTTCATAAGATCCTTGGAAAAAGCCTTGGAGCCTTCCAGAATCGCTGCATTTTTGCGCGGTCCGAACACACGCAGTCCCTCTGCCTCAAATACATCTACGACACCGCCCACAAGAGGATCATCCATTGCCGATGACGGTCAGGTCAATCTCTTTTTTTCTTTCGCAAAAGCAACGAGCTTGTCAAACTCCATTGCTGCGATATCTGCACATTCCGCATACTCCGCGATTCCTGCGTTTCCAGGTGCACAGTAGATCTTGTCAACTTTCGGGCTTTTTGCAACGACTGCAGCGATTGCATGCTCTCTGCCGCCGCTTCCCACGATTAATACTTTCATCGTTTACTCCTTTGTTTCATCTGTTTGCGTGTCCGTCTTCTACCGTTACTTTTTTCCGTTTGCAATCAGATCAATCGCACGCGGCATAATGACTTCCACTCTGCCTTTCCATGACCCGCTGCTGCAGACTCTTGGGTGTATCGCCCTGCTGCACTTCAACTGCTTTCTGAAAAAGAATGGGGCCGGTGTCTGTTCCGCCGTCCACAAAATGAACCGTCGCTCCCGTCACTTTGACGCCGCGGGATAATACGCCCTCGTGCACTTTCAGTCCGTAATAGCCCGTTCCGCAGAACGACGGAATGAGTGACGGATGAATGTTGATGATCTTATTCGGATAAGCATCCACAATCTCTGCGGGATCACAACCAGGCATCCTGCGAGCACAACAGATCGACGTTGTACGACTGCAGTTTCGCCAGCAGTGCCTCGTTGAATGCTTCTCTCGATCAAAGGTCTTCGGGGAAAGGCATACCGCATCAATCTCCTTCTTTTTCGCACGCTCCAGCGCATACGCTCCTGCATTGTTGCTGATGACAACAGAAACCTCCGCGTTTGTGATGATTCCCTCGTCAATCGCATCCAGAATCGCCTGCAGGTTCGTTGCCGCCGCCGGAGACGAGAACTGCTAATCTTTAACATAAAGGTCACTCCCTTTTCTCCGTTTTCAATCAGGCCGACCACATATGGCGTATCTCCTGTTTTGGAACGGATGGCTTCCATTGTCTTGTACATCTTCGGATCAACAGCCAGTACCATACCGATACCCATATTGTAGGTGTTGTACATCATCTGCTCTTCGACATTGCCTTTCTTTGCCATCACGGAAAGATCGGCGGTACGGGTAGCTGTCTTTTTTTGACAACTGCTACGGTGTTTCAGGAAGCATACGCGGGAATATTCTCATAGAAGCCACCTCCTGTGATGTGGCTGCATGCTTTTACTTACACCGGCGATCTTTGATGGCGCGGAGTGCTTTTACATAGATTCTGGTCGGTGCAAGCAGGGTCTCGCCACAGGGTTGCGCCCAGCTCATCATAGTATGTATTTAAAGCAATCTTTTGTCATATCGAAAACTTTGCGGACAAGAGAAAATCCGTTGCTGTGAACGCCGGTGGAAGCCATGCCGATCAGCACGTCACCGGCTTTAAGATTTTCACCGGTAATCAGGTCTTTTTCATCTACTACGCCGACTGCAAAACCAGCCAGATCGTACTCATCCTCCGGCATCAGCCCGGGATGTTCTGCTGTCTCGCCGCCGACCAGTGCTGCGTCAGACTGCTTACAGCCCTCTGCAACGCCCTTTACGATGGTAGCGATCTTCTCCGGATAGTTCTTGCCGCAGGCAATGTAGTCCAAGGAAAAACAGCGGCTCGCCGCCTGCGCACGCAATATCGTTTACACACATGGCGACCGCATCAATGCCGATGGTGTCGTGCTTATCCATGAAGCATGGCAAGCTTCACCTTGGTTCCGCAGCCGTCTGTTCCCGACAGCAGCACCGGTTCTTCCATTTCTTTGATTTTTCCAGGGAAAAAGCGCCGGAAAAACCGCCAAGGCCGCCAACACTTCCGGGCGCATGGTCTTCTTTACATACTCTTTCATTAGTTCTACTGATTTGTATCCGGCTTCAATATCAACTCCGGCGTTCTTGTAATCCATGGTGAACCTCCCTTGTCTCTTTGTTTTTATTTACTGTAGTTACGGTATCCTGTTTCCTGCAGTTTTGCGTCTTTTGCCTCAACCTGCTCTTTCATTTCCTGTGTATATCTTTCAGTTTTGCAAGCAGTTCGGGATCGGATGTTGCAAGCATCTTTGCTGCAAGGATTCCGGCATTGGCTGCACCGTTAATTGCCACAGTTGCTACCGGAATGCCGGAAGGCATCTGTACGATGGAGTACAGGGAATCCCTGCCTCCAAGAGATGTGGTGTGCATCGGAATTCCGATGACCGGCATAGGGAAAATAGCGGCGCACATGCCGGGCAGATGCGCTGCCATACCGGCACCGGCAATGATCACCTTGAAGCCTTTCTCCTCCGCACTTTTTGCATATTCAAAAAAGACATCCGGCTCTCTGTGTGCGGAAATGATCTTTATCTCGTAATCAATTCCCAGTTTCTCCAGAATGTCTGCTGCTTTGCTCATGATCGGCATATCTGAGTCGCTGCCCATCACAATTCCTACTTTTGCCATGTTGTTCTCCTTTTTCTGATTAACTGTTCTAAGCGTTATTCATTAGTTATACTTATATTTATGTTTTAATCATTCAGTTCTGCTTATAATATACTAAGCAGGCGCAGAAATGTCAACCCATAATCAGCCAAAAGGTTCATTTAATTCTTCCGTTCCCGGCAGGACGAAGCGTCCGTCCTCAATGAGAGGAGCGTCGTTCCGTCTGCTTTTTTCGACCGCAACCGACTGCAGTTCGCGGTACGGAATCGTGATGTCCGTGTGGCATCCGAAGTATGCCAGACGGATCTTCTTTCCGTTTTCCGAAACCTCGTTCTCGCGCGCGATTACTTCTTTTCCGTCCGGGTTGTACATCGGGCTGTCCTCTGCCCAGCTGTAGCAGGTGTCGCCCATCGCAAAGTGCGGGCCCATCTTCTCTGCAATAAGAATAGGAAGCTTGTCCTGCAATCCCGTATTTCTGTGCCGCCACATAGGCCGTGGTGTTGGTTCCGCTGGCAAACTCGCCCATGGCGATCCTGGGATGATGAAACAGGATGTTGTCCTCTATGTATTTGCGGTTTTCCTCCTCGTTTTCAAAATTAGCGCAGGTAGTAATCAATGACCTGTCCGCAGTCAAACACCAGCTTCAGATCCAGGAATTTGAGCCCGTTTAAGATAAACCTCCTTCACATGAAGGATCCCGCCTGTTCCTGCCAGGGGAGAGGTAAAGACCTCGCCCACCGGGATGTTCACGTCTGCCACGCAGTTTTCAAAGTTTGTCTCCTTCTCCGGATCTTCAGTGGATGCAGATGGATCAAAAGATCTGTCTCATTGTCTCCTTTTCCTTTTTACCTCCACCCACTCGCAGGTATCCAGCGTGTCTATGATCTTCTGCTGCACATTCTGGTAAAGCGTATAATCCAGATTGTTGATCTTCACAATTTCCTAAAGATCGCCTCGTAATCCCCGCCGATCTCCGGTACCGGATAGGCAATGATCGTAAAAGCTTCGCTCATCCCCCTTGATATAGCGATTCACGATCTGACCGGATTCATTGTCAAGCTCCAGCGACAGCTTCTGCTGAGCCTCTGTGTAAAGCGCCTCTTTTTGCTCTCCGGCAAAAGGGCTTCTCCCCGAAGGTCTCGATGCACGGCTGGCCCTCCGTGGACCGCTGCCAGATCTTTATATTTTTCGTAGGCATTCTGCATCCCGCAGCTTTCGCTGCACAAAATCGCTGTCAAGGAACAGCGCGCTGTCCTGGCGGTGATCGTAATCATACTGCGCATTGGCAATCCCGCCGGTGTATCCCCACGCGATGATATCCCTTTTTGCTGACCGCATGGGTGGCATGACGATAGATCACAGGGGAAAGCCCCATGTTTGCAAACTGCTGCACCGCCTTTTACCATGCGCTCAAAGCCCAGGTTATAACGGATGTTCACGGTTTTCTTTTGCTCATATCTTTGCGCCCGGCGATAAAGCCAATGCGGTATCCTTCCGTGTAGGTCGCGCCATATCGTCTATCTCTTCCTGAGAAAGCGAATTCAAAAAACGCGCCGCGCCCAGCTCATTTTCTGAAACAAACTCGCCGTAACGGTACAGATAGCGCAGATCCGTCAAGATCGGAATCCATTACGATCTTCACCGCAAAATCCAGGGACGCATCCACACCCTCGCGGATCCTCTGCTCCATCATGTCATGGCTGTAATCATTTACGTAAGAGCAGAGGATCTTTTTACGGTTTCCGCACCGGGAAGTTCCTCCTGTCGTAAAAGCGGAATATACCTCCAGAAACAGTTCCAGGGTCACTGTCATATCCCAGATGCGGTTTTCAAAGGCGTACACAACAGCGCCTCTGAGCTCCCCGTAGAGAAAACAAAGCGCTGCTCCGTACTCTCCCAGCGCGCTTGCCGCATAGGCCGGGTTCCCGTAGCAGGTCTGATAGTTTTCCGCAAAAAATATCCTCATAAAAGCTCTTGTTTTCCTCTGCCAGCTCCTGCAGCGTCTCTTCCCCAGGGCTTTTCCATGCGCGCCAGTGCACGGCCAAAAAGGCTGCTTCGCTGTTAAAAAACGCACGGAATGGCTTGGGTGCCTCCTCCTCTGTCACGATCTGCGCAACTCTCATCTTTGCAAGCGCCAGGCGCTCTGTCATCCACTCGTCCAAAGCATTTTCTCCATTTCTCTGATTTTGTCCTGTTTTCACTCTGTCATATCGTCCATGATATTTCCCAGCGCAACATGCTCGTCAATGCGCGCTTTCATATATTCCCAGATTTTTCGGAACCCTCGTGCACACGGCTGTTCCGCGCGTAGATCTGGCTTTTTTTCACCCCGTGCTCTCTCCAGCTTTTTCCGCCCTGGGCATCTGTGAGGAGCAGCGGCTGACAAGTTATCCATAACGTGGGCAAATTTGCCTCCGCAGTCTCATATGCCTCAAACTCTCCCAGAGTTCCCGAACCCACTTTGCCTGGTCTTCGGGAAGCATGCCGAAGATCCGCTCTGCCGCCGCTTCTTCCTGTTCTCTCTGTGTGGCCTTCTTTTTTCGTCGTAGGCATAGGTATCACCTGCATCGATCTCTACCAGATCGTGGATCAGCACCATGGGAATCACACGGAAGATCCACATCCTCATTGGCGTATTCCTTCAGAAGCACCGCCATAAGAGCCAGGTGCCAGGAATGCTCCGCATCGTTTTCTTTTCGGTTTCCATCCGAAAGATACGTCTGGCGGAAAATATTTTTTACCTTGTCTATTTCTACAATAAAAATCCATCTGCCGCTTCAGTCTGTCCATTTATGATACCCCCGTCAAAAAAATCCCGATCCATATGATGACAACCATGCCGTTGACAATGGAACCGATGATGCTTGTCGTGTGCTTTCTGTTTTTCCTCCGAGAAGCTCACAAGTCCCATGATAAAGCCGTAAACGGACAGGAGCATTCCAAAAACACTGAGGCCTCCCACGAGGAATCAAAGGGTTCTCCCAGAAAAAAAGGATACCAGCACTGCTGCCGGACAAACAGGAGAAAGGAAGCTATCGCCAATCCCAACGACAGCTTCCCTTTTGCGGCTTCTTTTTTTCTTTGCAAAAGCATACCTAAATCTTTTTTGCCATAGTATATTCTCTCAGGGCATTGCAGATATAAAAGCAGATATCCCAGAGCAACGCCCAGCGTATTTAAAATCAAGTCGTCCACGTCAAAGCTTCCCACCTTTTGGCAAGCTGTATGACTTCCACCGTCAGGCTGATGCAAACCCGGAAAGGATCACCAGAAATCCGCTTCGCCTGCGGCGGTGATGACCGGAAGATAAAACCGTACGGCATAAAGCCAACGACATTTCCACAATATTTGTCAAAAGCGCAAACGTCCCCAGCTGATCCCGATATTTCCAGAAGCGTTGTATTTCCACAAAGGGTGTGAAATTATAGCGATAGGCCTGCTCTGCCTGCGCAACACGCCCGTATTCCTCCACAAAAAAAATATCAAGATCAGCATATAGATCACGAAGAGGACAAAACCCGCGCCGTATGGTCTGTTTCGTTTCGTTTTCAAAATTCTCCCCTCACTGAAGCCTTTCCCAAAAGATCCAGCTCCTTCCGCACCGCGTGCGCTTTCTCTAATGATCCATTAAAAAGGTCAGGTCTGATTTTCTCTTGAGGAGCTTTGCCCCGTTTACGATCATCAGAACCCCTGTCACGATCCCTGTCACAAGAACAATGATGCCCAGAGCCAGGCTTCCTGCTCCGGTGCTTCCCATCACCTTATATACTTTTTCGTTCATAAGCAATCTCCCTTCTGCTGCTTATTTTTGCTCCATACTGGCTGTAATATGCGTCAATGGCCGCCTTCAGGGTATCGTCAATGATGATCTGGCCTTTGTATTCCTTATTATAAAGGTACTCCACAACCTCGGCCATGGTCACAATGGCGTTGGTCTCAAAGCCGTACCAGATCCTTCACTTCATCCAGCGCACATTTCACGCCTCCCTTGCCAACCTCCATGCGGTCAGAGAAACCATAAGTCCCTTGATCTCCACATCTGCAGCCCTTCTCACCTTGGGAACGGTCTCTTCCATAGATTTGCCGGAAGTGGTAACGTCCTCGATCATGACGACTCTGTCACCATCTTTCAGCTTGCTTCCAAAAGCTTCCCTTGTCTGCTCCGTGGTCTTTTTCTTCCTTGCGGTCTGAGCAGTAGCGTACTTCCTTTCCGTAAAGCTCGCTGTAGGCAATGGCAGTAACTACGCCCAGGGGATTCCCTTTGTATGCCGGTCGAACAGCACATCAAAATCGTCGCCGTATTTCTCATGGATTGCCCGCGCATAATACTCGCCCAGACGTTTCAGCTGAGAGCCGGTCACATACCCTCCCGCATTCATAAAGAACGGTGATTTGCGTCCGCTCTTCAATGTAAATTCTCCAAACTTCAGCACCTGGCTGTCTACCATAAATCCAATAAATTCCTGCTTATAGCTTTTCCATTTTCTCATATCCTCCTGTATTCAGGCACCGGAATCCTCTTCCCGACGCCCTGCATATCTTTTTTATTTTACCACCGTGTCCAAAATAACAATCGGTTTTCGGAAAAGGAAGCCCCTCGGACTTCTTTGTGACAATTTTTTTTATCAATACGCTCCTTCAGTTCCGGTACATGGGAAATAATTCCTACCAGAGCGTTGTCTCCGGCCATTCTCTGAAGCGCGTTCAGCGCCTTGTTCAATGCTTCTTCATCCAGCGCGCCGAAGCCCTCATCCACAAACATGGTATCCAGGCGGATCCCTCCGGCGCAGGACTGTATCTCGTCCGAAAGCCCAAGAGCCAGGAAAGGGAAGCCATAAAGGTTTCACCCCGGACAATGTTTTAACGCTTCTTTCACTTCCGTTATAGTGATCCGTCACATTGAGCTCCAATCCGCTTTTTGCCGATCGGTTGTCGCTCTCAGCCGCCCGCTTAAGCTCGTACTGCCCCTGGCTCATGGCCATAAAACGCAGGTTGGCACGCCGCAAAATGCGGTCAAAATAGGCTGCCTGCACATAGGTTTCCAGAGTTACCTTGTCTTTGCCGTTCAAGTTTCCTCCTGCCGTTTCCGCCAGGCCTTGACCCGGACGTATTCTTTTTTCCGTCAGCTCCATTTCCTGCTGCTTTGCGTGAACCTGCCGGAAAATGCCCTGGTTTTTTCCTGCCTGTGAAACAGACTCTTCTCCAGACTCCGCAATTCCTCCTGCCGTTTCCGGCAGTCTTCCTTCTGCGCCTTGAGCTCCTCTTCGTCTGCCAGAGCTTCCTGATCCTGCAGCTGACTCTCCAGCGTTTTAACCGAAGCCTCCAGGAATGTGTATTGTTTTTGAAGCGCTTCAAAACTTCCGTCTGCGCTTTCAGGTCTTCCTCGAGGCTTTGTTTTTGTTCCTCAGCACCGGATCCTTTGCAGCAGCGCTTCTTCTCTCTCCCGCAAGCTTTTCCTCCTGCGTTTTCTGCTGTTTTGCCAAAGCGTTCTGCTCTGCACCGGTTCTTGCCAGAACCTGCAAAAGCCCTTGTATTGCATCCTTGCAGGCGTCTTTTTTTTCTTCCAGCTCCCCTGCATTCCTTTTGAAGACTTTCTTTTCTTTCCAGACTTTTTCTGTTTTGGAGCTGCTGTTTTTTGAAGCTCTGCCAGCTCTCTGTTGGCTTCCTCCGCCTGCTTCTTAAGCGACTCTTCGGATTCCCCTGAAATTCTTCCAGATGACTTTTGGCAATCCCGATCTTTTTTCGTGCTCCTGCATCGCTCCTGTGGCACCGTTCTATCTCCTGCTGGCAAAGCGCAAGCTCTTCCCTGAAGTCTTTGCAGCCTTTTTTGCCGACGCTCGTTTTCTTCTTTTTTTTGCTCTGCTTCCACAAGCTGTGCAGAAAACCACTCCATGATCTCTTTTCTTGTTTCCAAAGCGCTCCCGAAAAGCGCTTCCGTCTGCTGTCCTGCCGCGCGCTGAAGCTGAAAAAGCTTTTTTCCCTCCTGCTGCGTTTTCTTTTCTGTTTTCTTTCCGGCCGCGCTCTGCAGGTCTTCCCCTGAGCCTCTCAAGCTGCCCCTGAAGCTTTTGAAATTTCTGTTTCCAGCGTTTCTTTCTGTTCCAGGCCTTTCTGGCACAGTTCCTGCCGGCGCTGGTTTTTCTTCTTTCTTTTGAAAAAGCGCTTCCCCCGGTCTGCTCCTGAGCCAGTCCTGTGCCTGCTTTCCAGCGCAGAAAACCGCCTGGCTTCCCCGGTCGTTTCCTCCGTCAGGGCTCCACTCTGCCAAAAATTCCGCCTGGCTTTTCGCTGTCTGCCGCTTCAGATCCCCCGCCTGTCCACTGAAACGGGACGCCCTTTCCCTCGCCTCGGTAAGCGTCCCGAGCATTTCATCAAGCCGCCTTATCCGGGACCACCCGGGACTTTTGGGCCGGCTTTGGATGATGGCAGGAACTGCACACGGGGCAGGCGTCGCCCTCTCTCAGGGTTTCCGCCAAAAGGCCTGCCTGCGCCCCCAGGTAGAGCTTTTCCAGACGATCGTACTGCGCCTGATACTGTTCCTTTTCTTTTCCGCCTCCTGATAGTGCTTCTGGGCCTGCAGCAGCTCCTGCTCCAGAGTCCCGCATTTCACAAAGTCCGCTTCCAGCTCTGCCTGCCGGTTTCCACTCCGCCAGTCAGTATGGCTTCCGCCCTCAGTTCCCGCCAGCATGGCATCCGCACCTCTGACCTCCTGATAGCCCGCCTGCTTCTGTTCCAGCACCTTTATTATGCGCTCTTCTTCCTCCAGAAGCCGGCGCTTTTTTTTCTTCCTGCTTTACACTGTCTGCGAGCTGTTCCAGCGCGTCATAAAGCTCCGGAACTGGCTCTGCTGCCTTTTCAGCTCCGCAAGCTGGCCTGCAATTTTTACGCCCTGCACATCCAGCCCGGAGAGCCCTTCCATCTGGCGCTTGCTTTCTTCCAGGCTCTGACCCAGGATCCGGGATTTTTCCTCGTCCACCTGCTTTCCTTTGACCGCCTCCTGAAGCTCCCTGGTATAATTTTGCAGATCCGCAAGCCTTTGTTGCAGCTGCTTCTGCAGTCCCTGTCCTTTTCCCGGTATTTTGCATTCAACACTGCCAGAATCTCTTCCAGATTGCCAAACGCCTCCAGCTCCTGTGCCTTCTCTTTCAGTTCCCTGCCAATCCGCCTCTTTCTCCGCCTGTTGTTCTTTCTGCTCCTCTGCATTTCTTTTTTTTTCCTGCTCCTTCTCAGCAATCAGCGCCTGCAGATTCCAGAAGCTCCTCATAAACCCTTCTCTTTTGCTCTGCCTGCTCTATCTGAAGCCCAAGTGTTTCACATAGGAAAGCTGCTTTTCTGCAGTCCTCCAGCTTTCGCTTTTCCTCCTGAAGCTGCGGAAGCAGTCTCTCCAGCTCCAGCGTATGTTTTCCAGCTGCTTTTTTGCCCTCCTGCTGTTTTTTCTTTCTTCCTGACGGGCAAACTCTGCCAGCTGCTTTTTCCGTCTCTCCAAGCCTTTGTTTCACCTCTGCCTGCTGCTTTTCATTTTCTTCCAGGATTTTTGCAGCAGCTTCAGGCTTTGCGCCACCTGTCCGTCATAGCCGGATTTCTTCAATTCCAGAAAACGGATATCTTCCGGCGTGTCTCCGCCTGCGTCCACTCCATCCAGATGCTGCCTGATACTCTTTTTTCAAATCCTGATACGCGTTCTTGCGCTTCCGTTCTTCAAATTCAGCCGTCCTGCAGATGCTCATAGGTATCTGTATGAAACAGTCTCCTGAAAAATTTCATTCCGGCTGGCCGTATCGGAAAGCAGCAGCTTCTGAAATCTCCCTGGGCCAGCATGGCGATCTGGGTAAACTGTACAAAACTAAGCCCTATGAGCCGTTCCACCGCCGCTGTTACATCCTGCGCTCCTGTCACCGGCGCACGCCCATCCTGAAAAACAAGCTCCGCGTCCGCCTTCTGGAGCGTCATTCCGGTTCCTCTGGCCTTGGGACGCTGGTATTCCGGGTTTCTTTTTATCCGATATTCCTCCCCTGATAGAGAAAGGTGAGCTTCACATAGGTGGGAACCCCTGCCTCTGCATATTTGCTCCGCAGCATTTTCCCTCTTCTGACACTTCCGCTGGTTTCCCCGTAAAGCGCAAAGGTAATGGCATCAAAAATCGTCGTTTTGCCGGCCCCGGTATCTCCGTGATCAGATAAATACCGTGGGTGCCCAGCTTTGAAAATCAATCACCGTCTCCTCTGCGTAGGAAATCTGAATGCACTGATAACAAGCTCACATGGCCTCATTTTTCCCACCCTTCCTTTTCTCGGTTTCCTTTATTTTCGTCCATAAGCTCCCCGCACAAAACCCTCCTGCCACGCATCCATCGGCTGATTGTTCTGAAGCTGGTAAAACTCCGCAAAAAGCTCTGCCTCGGATTTTCTCTGGTCATTTCCTCCTGTACAAGACTTCTGTTTTCTCTGGTGCGCCGGTTATCATAGACAAGCTGCATCAGATTCGGATAAATCACTCTAAGCTTTTGCAGTCCGTCCAAAACATCCTCCTCATCTGTCAAAACCACCTGGAGATAGTCCTTGGTATTGCTGTTTTCATAAAAAGAACGGCGCGTCACCTCTTCGTAAGTGCCCTTAATGCTCCGCATATCCCGAAGGGGAACAAGCGGCCTCTCCTCTATCTGAACCTCTCCTTCGGTATCCGAGTGTTACCAGGGTCACTGTCTTTGTCTGGCGGCTTTCCGAAAAGGAATACTTCAGTGGCGTGCCGCAGTAACGCACCGTCTCCCGGCCGACACTCTGCGGGCTGTGGATATGCCCCAGGGCCACATAATCAAAATTTCGGAACACCGAAGAATTCACCTGCTCTATCCCGCCCACGCTGATCTCCTCAGACTCGCAGCTCTTCGCGCCGGTAACAAACTGGTGCGCCACAAGCACATTACGCTCTGCAAAGTTGACAGAAGTTCTGTCCAGCACAGCCTGCACCGCGCTTTCATAACTGTCAGCTTCCGCTTCCGGATGGACATGCCGGACATACGCCGGCTTCAAAAAGGCATGAGATACACATGAACATACCCATATTCATCGGTAAGTGTGACTTTTTCAGTTTCCCGTCGTAGACCGGTGAAATGTGCACCCGGCGGCTCTCCAAAAGCTCTGCCCCAAACGCGAGGCGTTCTGCGGAATCGTGATTGCCGCTGATGAGGAACACCGGAATCCCCTGCCTGGGCAAGCCTGCACAGAAAATCATTCAGAAGCTGCACCGCCTCCACCGTCGGAATTCCCTTGTCATACACATCTCCTGCGATGAGAAGTCCGTCCGATGCTCCTCCTGCGCAAGCTCCAGAATCTGTTTCAAAATATATCGCTGATCTTCCATCATGGAAAACCCGTTCACCCGTTTTCCCAGATGCAGATCGGATAAATGTATCAATTTCATAATCGCACCCTCCTTAGAGCTGTTTTATCTTATTATAAAAATCCGCTTTGAAAGAACAACGGATCCTGCGCGGAGCGCCTTTTGTATCACAGAAACATTCGGGCGTAATTTTCCATGATACAAGAAAAGGCTAAAGAAATTTTCCTTAGCCCTTCCCGTCAAAGCCTCCTGATTTTTTCCCTTCCGTATTTCTTCTGAAAATAGGGGATTCCCATGAGCAGAGAAAACAAAAGTACGCCCAGCATCAGAAGCACAAACCCGCCGTCACCATTCTCCAGCCAGACATGCCCGTAGGTGGAAAAATAAAATGGACCACACATTGGCTCCTATGTGAAGCAGCACACAGCTCAGACGGCTTCCGGTCAGCTCCATAAGCCATGCAAACACCATGCCAAGGATTCCCGCATACAATCCCTGCAGCAGATCGCCATGGTACACGCCGAACAGAACGCCGGAAATCACACACGCAGCAGGAAATCTGAGATAATCTCTCAAACGCAGAAAAATCAGCCATCGAAAAAATCATTTCCTCCGCGATCGGACACACAATTCCAATCCAGAACAAACAGAGCAGCACACTTTTTCCATCGGTCATGGCATTCATGGTTTCAAAATAATCCGATGGCGCAAAAAGGACTGCAGCATTCCAAGCAGCAGATTCGCGTACATGGCCAGTCCGGCTCCCATAACAAGAAGCACTGCCATTTCCCATGGCTTCCGGGATTTTTCTGCGGGGGAATATCAGCCCTGACGCACATCTCTGCTTTTGGTCTCCGCGGTACAAAAAAGGATGGCAGGTGCCATAACCAGAAGTGCCGTAATCCCTGGTCAGCTCCATCACATAATGAATATACATCTCCGGCGGCAGTCCCATAACCTGCACGATCCAGACCAGGCCCGCCTGCGTGACCAAAAAAGCCGCAAGAAAATGAAGCCCTATGGGATACAAAACCCTCCACACCTGAGAAAGCCTGCGCTGTCTGCGCAGAGGGCTCAGCCGAAAAAATCCACGATCTGGGCAGCGGAATCCACGATTTTCAGGGCCCCGCCGCCAAAAGCTCCTCCTCTGTTCCATACCCGTAGGAGACTGCCACACAGGAAAGCCCGCAGGCACGTGCGCCAAGAACATCGTGCTCCTTATTTCCCACCATAACAACCTGCTCCCCTGTGTGCGGAAAGATCCAGCCGCGCAAGCGCTTCCTCTATGACTTCTGTCTTGCTGGTTCTGCGCCCATCCATCTCGCTTCCCACAACCTCATCAAAATAATCCCTCAGCTGAAAATGCTCCAGGATCTGCAGCACAAAATGCTCCGGCTTGAGGATGCCACCGCAAGGTTGTACCCCTTCGCTCTGAGCTCTGCCAACATTTCTTCCACCCCCGGATATGGCCGGTTTTCAAAAATCCCCACTGTGGAATACCGTTCCCTGTAATATTTACAGCCAGGCGCGCCCCTTCCTCATCCAAATCTGCATATTTCATAAACTGCTCCATAAGAGGCATCTCGACAAACACCCGGAGCTCTTCCAGGGGCGGCGCCGGCTTTCCCAGCTTTTCCAACGCATACCGGACTGATTTTGTAATGCCTTCACCGGACTCTGTCAGCGTTCCGTCCAAATCAAATAAAATCGCTTTATACATTCTGTCCCTCCGATACTTTTCCTGCTTTCACAATATGCGATATTTGATTTTTACTATAACACAGTTTCCTTTCAGCGTCCATGTGAAAGTAGTATCTTTTCGCCGCAGGGCGATACGAGAAGAAGCTCCAGCCGGTTCTTCCCTCTGCTGCCTCTGTAACCGCTCTGAGCATATCTCCTTCCCATCTCCAGGCACATTCCTTTTTGTTGACCCGAAAGGAAAAAAACCTGCACAGCTCCTCTGCACTGTACTTTAACAGAAGGAACCGTGTCATTCTCCGCAAAAATCCTGTGCACAATCTTCGGGGACGGCGCCGGCGTAACCACGCTCTTCGGCGGCACTGCCGGCGCAGGAGCGGCCGCAGGCTGCGGTGTTGCTGTCGGCACAGGAACAGATGTCAGTGTCGGCACAGGAGCAGGCGTCGGCGTCGGCACAGGAACAGGCGTTGGCGCAGGCGTCAGCGTTGGCACAGGAGCAGGCGTCAGCGTTGGCACAGGCGTCGCCGTCGGCAGCGGGATTTCAGCCAGCGCAGACGCAGGTATTGACATGGGTGTTTCTTCCGGAATCGGATCTGCTGTCAATTCCGGCTTCTGCAGCTCTCCCAGAAGCTGCTCTTCCACAGAAGTGTCCTGCGCCTGCGTCCCATCGCTGATCACTTCCCCTGTTGGAACTTCTTCCACTGGAGCTTCTTCTACTGGGACTTCTTCCACTGGAACTTCTTCCGGCGGCGCTTCTTCTGTCGGAGGCTTCTCTGTGGGAGTCTCTTCGTCAAACTTAAAATCTTCCGGAATCTCCTGCTGTTCCCCACGCCGATTTCCACTTCAAAACCGCCCATCTCCATTTCCTCCGCTGCCTGTATTTATCAAAAGTCCGCACAAGAAGCATTGTAAAACATACTGTCCAAAAGATGCTTCCCTTACTTTTTCTCTTTTTCCTCCACTCATGAACTCTTTCCTCCCAAAGGCGCACTGTACCGCTCTCGGATAATACACACTTTTTTCCGCCTTCTCCTGCATTCTCAGATCCACTGTCCGACGCCCGATATTCCTCCCACAGACGCACACTTTCCTCCTGGTGTCCCTGCCGCCAGAGATACAGGCCATATTGCGCCCAGCCCTCCGCATAGGTTTCCTGACAGAGCAAGAGCTGTTCAAAATAATCCTCCGCTTCCTGGAGTTCTCCTGCAAGCTCACTTGCTCTGTGCCAAAAGAAGCAATAGTTTCTTCTGCTCTTCTTCCCCGGAAAACTTGTTCAGAAGCGGATGCAGCCTCTGCTTTACTCTGCGGCAGACTTCTCTCCTGGCTTCCTGTCCCTCCATAAAAAAATCTTCGCTGAGCCAGAGGCCGTCGCTGTGGTCAGTTCTCTGTAAAGCGGCCTTGTCCTGTCCTGCTGTGCGCCACCAACAAAACTCCTGTCAGTATAAGCACAAGCCCTGCCAGACAAAACTTCCCCGTCCTTGCGGACGGTGCGCCGTAGAGGATCTTCCGAAGCGCTGCCTGCGCCTGCGCCATGGATGAAAAACGCAGGCGGCTGTCCTTCCTTCTGCATTTTCCGAGAAAAAGAGAAGTCTTGATAGGTACACAAAAGCTTCACGCGATTTTGCCCTTTCCGGCCAAGGCTACCATATGGTGTGCTGCGCCATGCCAGTGTTTTACTTCTGCCGGAATATTGACACAATCTCCGGGTTTCATTTCTACTGCTTCTTTGCCTTCTACCTGATAATATCCACGTCCGGCAACGCATACAAGGATCTGTCCACCTCCGCTTTTTGCATGATGAATATGCCAATTATTCCTGCATCCTGGTTCGAATGTCACGTTGAAAATGCCAACCTGAGAAGTGGAAATCGGTGCAAGAAAACTTCTGCCCGAAAAATACTGTGCAAAGCCATCATTTGGTGCACCAATTGGAAATACCATCTCTTTTGCATGCGCGCGCATCGCTTCCTCTTCGTATGGCAAATCTCCTTCACCTGCCTCCCACACTTCCTTTGCAAGATTGAAAACAGCCCATGCTTTTGGCCATCCTGCATAAAATGCGACATGTGTGATTACTGCGGCAATCTCTTTTTGTGTTACACCATGATTTTTTGCATTTTGAAGATGATATTTTAAAGAAGCATCTGTAATTCCGGAAGCCATCAGAGCAACCACCGTGATGATACTTCTTGTTTTTACGTCAATATCCTGGTTATTCCAGTTTTCACCGAAAAGGACATCATCGTTAAAATGTGCAAACTCCGGTGCAAATTCACCAAGTGCATTTCTTCCTGCTGTCTGTATTATTTTTCCCATTTTCTGTATACCTCCATAGCACTGTTATTTATAAAGATTTTACCCACTCACTGATTTTCTTTTTTGTTCCACAGTTTAACAGGCTGCCTTCTGTGATAACTGCATCCGGTGCAGATGGCTGTAATTCCTTTACAGTATTACCGAATCCACTTCCTCCGGATGTTGCAAAGAGCACAATCTTTTTGCCACTGAAATCGTAGGCTTCCAAAAATGTATTGACAATTGTCGGAGCTACATACCACCAGATTGGGAAGCCCAGAAGAATCTCGTCATAAGAACTCATATCCATCTTTTTCTTCATAATCTCCGGTCTGTATTTCTTATCACTCATTTCCACACTGCTGCGGGATTTTTTATTCATCCAGTCAAGATCAGCTTTGTATATGGAACTTTTGGTTCAATCTCAAATAAATCAGCTTTTGCTTCCTCTGCAATCATTTGTGCTACTTTTTTTGTTGTCCCGCTTGCACTGAAAAATGCGACTAAATTTTTACTCATAATAAAAATCCCCTTTCTATGCGAATTTTTCGCAATAAAAATAGATGTATAAGATTTACATTCATCTTACACATCTATTTTAAGCTCTATTGCTTCATTATGTCTAATGCTTATATTGAATTTTATTTTATGCCTGAAAAGCATTAATCTCCTCGATCATTTTACGGACTGCCAGAGAATATGGAATGTTTCGTCTCCAGGCAATCACAGTACTTGTTGTGATTTCAGGAGAAATTCTTCGCTGTACAAGAATATCCTCCCGCCAATACTTTGCAGCACCCTCAATTGAAATCGGATACCCCAGTCCATTTGCCGCCATAACTCCGGCATTCGTTCCAAGATTACTCGTAAAAGCAATCTGCAATTTCGAAAAGTCTTTCCCAAACCAGTTGGCAAGTTCACTTTGAACATTTACTCTTTCCGGCAGGATCAAGGGCTTTCCAATAAGATCTTCTTTTCTTATAAACTCTTTTTCTACCAGCGGATCATCCGGCCGCATTCCAACACACCAGTGATCGCAATCTGTAATCCGAATATAATCCAACCCTTCGGTGTCCACCGGCTCCATGAATAATGCAATATCTACAAGTCCTTTGTTCAGACCTGTATTTCCCTCAAAGGAGGTAAAGCGGTCCACATCGAAGATGTAATCCTTGGTCGCCTGGTTAGAAAGATCTCCGTATTTGATCGCAGAAAGTCCTACGATCTTGGCAGTATCCTTTGCATCTTTATCTTTTACACTGCGATTCTCCACGATCTTACGATACATTTCCTCATCAATATCTGCGATCAGGTTCTCCAGACGCATCACACCGCCTTCTCTTGTCTTGAAGGGCTTACCGTCTTTTCCATTCATCGTACCGAAACCAAGGAAGGAAAGCTTGGTCTCCGGATTTACAAGACCGGTCTTTCTTGCGCAGCGGAACACCTGGATAAAATGAAGTTCCTGACGTTTGTCTACAACATACAAGATCTCATCCGGCTTAAAGAGTTTCATTCGCTCTACGATTGTTGCAAGGTCTGTGGTCGTATAGAGAGAAGCTCCGTCTGATTTCAGAAGCATACATGGAGGGATCTCCTTGGTATCACTCTCTTCTTTTACATCTACAACAAGAGCACCCTGGTCCTCATAGGCAAATCCTCGCTTCTTCATGTCTTCTACCATATCCGGGATGTACGGCTGTGCATCGGATTCCTTTTTTCCAGAGGTCAAAATCTACGTTCAGGTTCGCGTAGTTTCTCTTCAGATCAGTTACAGATACATTCATGATGTGGTTCCAGAGAGCCATGTATCCGGGTTTACCCTGCTGAAGAAGGTGGGTTGCCTCCAGTGCCTCATTACGGTAAGCCTCATCCTCTTTGGATCTTCCCACTTGCACATGGATAGATCTCTTCCAGCTCGCTGATGGTAAACGGTGCTTCTGCCGGATATTCACCGGTAAAGCTGTCATCAAAATATACCAGCTCCGGTTTCCGGTGTTTCAGCTCGGTGATGATCAGTCCCATCTGAAGGCCCCAGTCTCCAAGATGAACATCACCGATCACCTTATGTCCCAGAAATCTTCCCAGACGCTTCAGGCTCTCTCCAATAATGGCGGAACGCAGATGCCCCACATGAAGGGGTTTTGCCACATTGGGTCCGCCGTAGTCGATCACAATCGTCTTTGGGTTTGTCTGCAGTCCTTGGCAGAAAGCTTCTCGTCAGAAGCCACCTCCTCCAGATACTCTGCGAGAAATTCTTCTTTTACTTTCAGATTGATAAAACCGGGTCTTCACCACCTCGGCCATGGAAAATACCCGGCTCTCTGCCAGGTGCGCAACCACGTCCTCCGCGATCATAAAAGGCGCTTTTTGTATGCCTTCGCGCCAGCCATTGCACCGTTGCACTGATATTCGCACAGATCCGGGCGATTTGACACAGTAACTTTTCCATAACCGGGGTCATATCCGGCCTTTTCAAATGCCTGCGGAAAGCTCCGCCGCCATCTGTTCCATTAATTTTTTCATTTTCGTGTAACTCCTCAACTGATTTTATTTTCTGTTATTTATTATTTCATATGGAAGCTTTTTTTGTGCAGGCAACCGCAAGTGCGCCGTGCCCGATATGACAGGCAACACTCAGAGAAAGCGGCTTCATATCAACCCCAAAATCCGGGAATGCCTCTCTGACCTCCTGTTTCCACTCCTCTGCTTCCTCCGGGTTTCCGCTGTATAGGCAATCTCTACCACCATCTCTCCCCGCTCCACATACTGGGCAAATCGGTTATCCAGATCCTGCTGTATGGCCTTGAGCATGGCTTTTTTTGGCCTGCTTCTTCCCGCGCACCTTTGCGTAGGCGTCAAGCTTGCCTCCCTGGATCTGCAGAACCGGCTTTAAATTCAGCACTGTTCCGATCGCGCTGCCGCTGCCGGTGTGATCCGTCCGCCTTTTTGAGATACTTCAAAGTCTCCAACGTAATATAAATACTGGATTCCCCCGCTTCTGCCTCAAGGATTTCCTTTATCTGCACTGCGGTCTTGCCCGCATCCCGAAGGTTCAGCGCATCCAGCACCGACTGTTTCTGGGTAATGGAAATCCTCTGGTTGTCCACCACCTGCACTCTGCCGTCATAATCTCTTGCCAGCGCCATGGCGGTTTCGCAGGAAGCGCTCAAGCCGCTTGACATGGGAATGTGTACCACCTCATCGTATTCTTCAGAAGATTCTCCCACAGTGCGCACACCTCGCCGGGATTCGGCTGCGATGTGGAAATGGGCTCATCCTGCTTCAGACGCTCATAAAATTCTTCCTGCGTGGGCGTAATCCCCTCCAGATACAATTTTTTCATCAATATAAAAAGGCATGGGAATCACAGTCACTCCAAGCGCGTCCCTCTTCCTGTGTCATACTGCTGTTGCTGTCTGTCACAATGGCAATTTTCCCCATAGTGTTCTCCTTTACTTTCAGAATCCAAAATACATTTGGGCATTAAAACAATTGTAACATATTTCAAATTCTATCTCAACAGCAATTATTCCAAATTCTTGAAATCCTCCTGAACCCGGAACGTACAGCCGCCGCATTTTCCATGAAAAAAAGCCGCCGTATCTCTACGGCAGCTGTATGCGTCCCTTTGCTTTTGCTGCAGTTCCTTTACTCTTTTCATGGAGTCCTCCACCAGCCTGTGGAGCATGTCGTAATCTACCGGGGTTTTCTTAATACTCCTGTAAAGCTCCCTGCTCCCCATTCCTCCGTGGCCTCTTCTATACATTGATTCAAACGGCGCACCTCCTCCATGCGGGCAGTGGGATCACCTTCCTGGAATTCATGTCTCACCCCGCCCTTCTTTTTTCTGTTTTGAAAGAACCCGTTCTCCATTTCATACACCTCGTCGCAGAGCACCTCAATATCCTCCCGGTTATGGCTTGCCAGAATGATCAGCCTGCCGTCCTCCTTCAGCTTCAGGAACAGCCGCCGCATTTCCTCCACTCCGTTTTGTCCAGTCCGTTCATGGGCTCATCCAGGATCAGTACCGCCGGATCATCCATGATCGCCTGGGCTATGGCAAGGCGTTGACGCATTCCAAGGGAATATTTTCCAACCGGCATTGAGGAATTCGGATCAAGGCCTACCTTTCGCAGGATCTCAAAAAGATATTCCTTACGGTTTGAATGTCCGATGGTATATAAAAATTCAGATTGCGGTACCCGCTCCACCGTCTTAAAAATCCCGGCTCCTCGATGATGATCCCCGCATGCTCCAGCATGTCCAGATCCTTTCCCATTGCTTTGCCGTCTACAAGGATTTCTCCCTTACTGCATTGAAAAAATCCGCAGATGCACTTGAACAGTACAGTTTTCCCGGAACCGTTATGCCCAACAATGCCGTAGATACGCCCCGCGCTGCATTCCATAGAAACATCCTTCAGCACTTTCTTTCTTTTGGAAGCTTTTGTATACATGCCTGATTTCTATTTTCTGAACCCTGTTCTCCATAATCCTCTTACTCCTTTTTGTGATAGTTGCCGCCCGCTGCTCCTACGCGTCCTCATTCTCCCAGTAAAACTCCACATGTCTGACTTTCCGGCAGATGAGAAATGACAATATTCCTATGGAAGCTGCCAAAAACAGCAGCATATAGCTAAGGGAGGGCAGCCGGAAATGTCCGCTCACCGGCGTTTCTGCAAGCGCGATCTCCGCCCAGTATGCCGGGATCACATGCGCCGCCTTCTGTCTCACAGCACCGGGAGTGTTCTCTGCCACAAACAGCAAAAGCACAAACACCAGGCCGCCAGCCACCGCACAGGCCTTTCCCAGTAAAGGCTCAAAAAACATCAGCAAGCCAAGCAGCGTAAGGATCACCGTGCACAAAAGGATGGCAAGTCCCATCAGTTCCAGAGGCGTATATTCCAGAAGAAGTTCATAATGGAACCGGAACTCCACCAGCCGTTCAGAATAAAACCCATTGCTCTTCCGTATCGAAGCAAGGGTGTAGATAAGTTTTCCCCAGTCGCTGCTAAACTCCAGCCGTCCCCAGAAGGGTAAGACCACTGCCGCTGCAGAAACCGCTACAAGAAAGAACGAGCGAATGCCGATCCCGACAAGCTGCCCCACTGCCCCACCGTCTGCGCCCGGCACGGATGACCTGGTACATATTGATATGCTGCATAAAAGGCACGTCTGAATTTACATAGATCATTCCGATATAATAAATCGAAAGGATGGAAAAGGAGCTCATGCAGAAAGGAAAGATGCACCAGGAAATGGGATAATCCATTTCTCTGGAAAAATCCACATAGGCCTGCATGCTCCCCCCACATATAAAACAGAAACAGCAAAAGAAACGTCCCCACCTTGCTGCTGCATATTTTTGCAATGGATGTTTTTTCTATATATCGAATCGTTCTCATTGTTTTCCTCCTACAGCCTGCGCTTGAGCCCGATGCCGCAAAGCACCGTAAAAAATCAGAGCCGGAACCGCGGTCACCAGAAATACCGTCAGAAAATTCATCCAGTCCTTTTGAAAAATACGGCATTTGTGGCATACAGGGAGCAGATATTGTAAAATCCCTCCCGGTCCGACTCCCACGGACGCCAGAATACGGAACAGAACCACCGGCGACACCAGCACCAACGCCTTATTGGAAATATAGACAGAGCACAGAGCTGCAAAGTTTGACAGCGCCCCGGCGATGAAACCCAGATTCAGCGCGCTGAGCATACAGTACAAAACAGGATGTCCTTTTTCCAGCACCGCTCCATAGCACCCGGCAATCTCTGCACCGTGCATCTCAAAAAACATCTCCCCAGCTACCCAGGGAGCCCTCAATCGACACAGGAACAGGAACAAGAATGTTTCCTCCCAGCATGGTAAGCACGGAGCTCACATATATTACAAGAGATTTTGACAGCACATATGCTTTCAAATTTCCCGGATCACACTATAGCGGATATATCTGTGTTCCAAATCCTCTGTATAGGAAGAAGCAAACGGCAACGCACAGAAGACATAGGCAATGAGGGAACCGCTCAGCAGTATGGAGGCCAGATAGGTGCTCGCTACATTTCCATTTTCAATTCCCCTCCTTCCAGAGAAAACAAAAAAGAAAGCGTCACACCTAAAATACCGGCGGCACCACGCCGTTTGATCAGCCGGCGGATATCCGCCGCCAGGTATCCTCTAAAATTTTCACCGCACTCCTCCTCGCTGCTTTTAAGCCAGATAAATTTCCTGCCCGGTCACAGCATGTATCAAAACGATCTCCATATTGCCGGCGCTGTCCCAATTTCAAAATACCAGACAGGCTCTGCCGCAAGCTCCTGCTGGTCGTCGTAATATGTACGCAGAACAAGCTTTTTGCCCTTGTTACGGAATAGGTTTTTCATCCAGAAGATTTTCATATTTCATGACAAGCGCATCCGCAATTTCCGAAAACGCTTTAAACACTGCCTTTTCCTCGGTCTTTTCCAGGATATAGGCATCCTGTGCCATCAAAGTCAACATCCCCGCTTCCGTAAACAAAGCAGAAACCGGCGCTTTCTGGTAATTCTCCACGGAGCGTTTCATCAGAGTGGTCATAACCCATGGAAATACAGGAAGCCCTCGTACATCTGCCAGCCATAGATTTCATAACTGTTGTCCGCTTCCGTCCATCCTCCTGATTTTCATATCCCTGTTCCAGAGTTCCTCCGCAAGAGCCTCCTGCTCCATCTGCGCATATTCTTCTCCGCTTATGGAAAACCAGTCAAACGCAAATTCATCCTCAGGATAGCCGATTTCTTTCAACGTCTCCCGCACTTTTGCCACACACGCGTCCCCTTCCGCAAAAGAAAATTTTCCCTGGCCCCCTTTTCACTTTCTCTCGTCACACGATGGTATTTTTGCGCCAATGCATGATAATAATTCATCGCCATGCTTAAATAAATTCCGTCCCGTCCTCATAAATATAAATATGCTCCGTTACCGGCATCTGCTCTGTGGGCGGGTACTCGTACTGCTCCGTCACTCGTTCCATATCCACAAATATGTCACGGGCAGCGTCCTGATCATAATTGTAAAATCCCTTTACTATCGGAATGTGAAATTCTGACGCCTGAAACTCCTCGGAAACCTCCAGCTCGCAGTCAAATTTTATCTTTTCTGTTTCCCTCTGATAGGAATCCGGAAAAAAATCTTCGGCCGCTTCTCCAGACGCCTCCTCTTTTGTGGAAACAGTCGTTGTTTTTGTCTGCTGCACCTGCGCGTTCCCACATCCGCTCAAAAGCATGGCAAGCGCCACTGCACCGGCTATCGTCCGCTTTTTGTTTTCCCCTTTTTCACAGCGTTTTCCTCCTCATTTTTTTTGATAGCTGTACCATAACAAAAAGCAGCCTTTTTTCACACTTGAAAAAACGGGCGGATTATGGTAAAAAACAGACGTAATTTCCTGACACATAAAAAGTGTCTACGACACTTCAACTCCCCTTCCCCTCACTCTTGAGGGGTTAGGGGGTTCTTTTTTTCATTTTCCTTCATAATAGTCTTATGAATATACTACAAAAATTTTTACTGACCATTTTGAAGAAATGATTTATCTCCAACACCCTCGTGACTCTGTCATCGAGAATGTAGAAAAAATGATCAATTGTGGCGATCCTTCTTTTTGGTGGTGCCATGTATACCTGTCCTTGCTGTGGAAATTTCAAATTTGTTCCTTTCCGCTGTCATTCCCGCTTCTGTCCTACCTGCGGCAACATGTATTCCATCGACAGAACTACTTCTATGTCCTTTAAGATCCTCAATGTCCAGCATCGCCACTGCGTCTTTACAATTGCAAGAGAACTACGTCCTCTTTTTCTACAGGACCGTTCTCTTTTAAACTGCCTTTTTTCTTCTGTCGACAGCGTTATTACACGCATGTTCCATAAAGATAACAAAACCGAACTCTTTACTCCCTGGCTTTATCTGTGTTCTCCATACCTTTGGCAGGGATTTAAAGTGGAATCCCATATCCATTGTCTCATTTCCGAAGGTGGTTGGGAATTCTCTTCATTGGCGTCACAAAAACATTTCAATTACAGGCTTTTGCGCGATTCGTTCCAAACAGCTCTTTTGAACGAGTTATATTCTAAGCTCGGTGACTCCTTTAAAAACTTAAGGCTTTCTATCTACACCGAACATAAAATGGTTTTTATGTTCGAGCTATGCCAATAAATGCAACCCTCTCATGTGATTAAGTACATTGGCCGTTATCTTGGCAGACCCGTTATTTCAACTTCTCGTATTGATTCTTACGATGGTGAATTTGTTACTTTTCACTATAATCGTCATGAAGACGAAAAACTGGTCACTGAAACTCTCCCTGTTCTTGATTTCATGGCACGACTTACTCAGCATATCCCTGAAAACATTTCAAGATGATTCGTTATTACGGCATATATGCCAGACATCGTAAAATCTGACCAGTCTCTTCACAGAGCAATCTCCAGGGAAAAGCACAAAATATCCCTTTCCTTTTAATCGGTGGCGAGATTCTATCCTTCATACTTTTGGTTATGATCCTCTAAAATGCCCTTCTTGTGGTACAACTATGCTTTTCCTTGAGTTATATTTTCAACCATAAACCTGTTCCTTTGCATGAATTATATGAAAGAGTGATGCGTAAGCACCGATGCCGTTCTCCTGCCTCTCCTTCTCTTCCACAGTCTCCTGTTACATGGTACAATCAACGTATCTAATATGGAAATGGAGGCTATCACTATGAAACGGATCACTGAGGCAGAACTTGCAAAGGAACTTCGGGAACAGTATATTAAAAATCCTCCAGAAGGCATGACTTCTGACGAAGTCCGCGACATGAGAGCGATGATGATCTTTTGATATGGATTATTTCTTACACGAATTTGATGATCTGATGATGACGATTTCGGCGAAGAAGGTTTTATATCTTCTAAACTCAAACCGCCTATTTCCGTTGCCCGCCTTTGTGCGGGCTATCATTCAAAAGTCCGACGGAAGTCGAACTTTCCTATAGTAAAAAACGCGCATTTCTTTTTTTATCAGAAATACGCGCCTATCTCTATTGTTTATTTTTCGCCGGCAGATACAGCAAAACCTCTGCTCTGAACCGTTTGTCCGTATAGGAAATATCCATATCTCCTCCATTTTGGGCAACCACCTTTTTTTACACTCTCCAAACCGAATCCATGTGTGGAAACATTCTCCTTTGAAGTACGGAATCGGCTGTGTTCTCTCTTTATCTCGCCGCTGTAGCTGTTCTCAACAACAAGCATCAGAATCCCTCTCTCCTGCAGCCGTACAAGCAGATACTTTTCTTCGGACGCTCTCGCTGCCTGAAGCGCATTTTCCACCAGATTTCCAAGAATCACACAGATGTCAAAACTTTTTTCGTATAGCTTCGAGGGAATCTGAACCTGAATATCTGCCTGATCCAATATCTGGTCTACATCTTTTAAAAGATAATTCAGAATTCCGTCCACATCCTGGTTGCCTGACGATACCTTCTCCGCTGGATTCAGCATGAATTTTTTCATGTCATCAAGGTACTGCACAAGCTGCCCCCCCACCTCTTTTGCCATTTCCTTTAATTCCACCATGTGATGCTTCATATCATGACGCAGCTCATTGACACGCTCCTGCGATTCCTTTATCACATCCAGCTGATGGCGATAGATCTGTATGCTCTGCTCCAGCATCTGTTTTTCCATACGGTCTGCATAGTATTCCGCCAAAAAAATGATACAGGTAAAAAACAAACGTATTGATAAGCAAAAATCCTGCCGCTGTGACTACCATGGCTTTTTTTGTCTCCGCTTAAGGAAGTGCCGTACCAAAGACATACAATGCTGATCAACGGAATCACAGCTAACACGGTCACATAATTTGCCGGTAAATCTGTTTTTATCTGTGGGGATGGTTCGCTCCAACACCAGCATAAACGACAAAGTCGCAAGACTCACGCCGCATGCATAAATCTGCGGAAGCGGAAGCTTTATATTTCCTCCCGTAAATACAAGCATCAGCATTGCATCGATCAAAACATCTATGGCATACACAATAAAAACAACGAAAAACTTTTTTTTTTCGGCCATTTTGTTTTATACGGCAGTAAAATAAAGAACAATGCCGCCAGGTTCGCAATGACCTTATAGGCAGGCACGGGAAATATGTAGCCGGTCAGCCCCGTCACAAACCATGCGATCGCATACAAAAAAATGTGTGCTTCCATCTGCATTCTTCTGAAACAAATATTGCAATGCCTCGCTTATTGGCATAAAATATCACCGCATTTGCCATAAAGTAAAGCACTGTGTCCATTCCCCACTCAGTCATTTCTGTTCTCCCGGATCATCCTTCTGATTTCCACGGTTGGCCTTACTGATCCCCAGCGTATCCCCGTTCACCATTTCTACCCAGTCATAGGCAAACCGCCGCACATGCGTATGATTGATCAGATAGGACTTGTGGATCCTCAGAAACAATTCCCGTGGGACTTTCTCCGCCACCTGGCTGAGCATTCCGTAAAAACTGCCGGTCCCTTTTCTGTCACCACATAGATTACCCTGCCGTTGCTCTGAAAGTAAAGAATTTCCTTGTACTTCACCTGAAAACAGCCTTGCTTTGTTCTGATACGCAAAAATATCATTGTTCTTCCTGCCAGCCGGAATACATTGTCCAGCGTGCTTTGATTTTTCTCTGTTCAGCGGCTTTACCAGAAAATGAAAAGGGCGGTTCTGAAACAGTTCCATAGCATACTGCGTCTTGGAGGATATGTAAATCAGAAAAATACTCTCATTCTGCAAAAACCGTCCGTATATATTTCCCAATCTCTACGCCGTCCTTCCCGGGAGGCTCTATATCCAGAAACAGAATATCTGTCTCCACCTTTTCCAGATGTTCAATCAGCTCTTCCCCGGAATAAAAACCGAAACCGTGAGCAAAATGTCTCTGGAAGCCGCATATTCTGTCAAAATTTCTTTCAGCTCCGCACAGGTACTCTTTTCATCGTCACAAATTACTGCCTGCATGATTTTTCTCCGTTTCGTCCCGTCACACATTCTGACTGCTTTTCTTTAGTATATTTTTTATTTGCAGGCTCTGTCAACAAAACGCGGTATTTTCGCAGACACCTTCTACTCTGTATTGCGTTTCTTCCTTATACAAAAAATACGCGGCCAACGCAACCACAGCCGCAGCGCACCCTTTTTGCCGCCATAAGAATGCCTTCTGCCTGCCAGATGGCTTTCGGCATGATCAAATACCAGAAAAACCCGTTTTTAAGCTCGCTCCATTTTTTCGACCAGAAAGAAAAATCCGACCATTTGCCGGGAATCCAGTCCGGGAGATCCGCACGTATTTTGTCAGGAGAAATGCCGCCGCCAGAACGGGAAGCAAAAGCACTGTCCAGCCAATATTCCGGCTGAGATTTTGACAGGCCTTTCCGCGAAACAGCCGCCGTCTTTATAAGACGGATTCCGATCGCTGCCGGCAGCAGCAGAAGCGCCAGAAACAGGATCGGACGGCTCGCACTCCCGCCGGACACGGTTCCGGAAAGACCGCAGCTCATCAGCGCTTTTTTCGCCGCGCTGCCTTTGCTCTCCCCGGCCTTTGGCTTCACATACATAGTGGTATATACATTTTCTGTTTGTTCCGGCCGGTACACAAGCATAGGCTGCTGCCAGTTCGTCACCTTGCGGACTACATAGGTTCTGTCCTGATATTCCAGAGAGCCTCCCTCTGCCTGCGCACTGCCAAAAAGTGCCACCGCAGTGCTTCGATCTATGATACAGCCCTCGTAGTCCTCTTCTCCAAGTCCCCGGCAGCGCCAGTCATAAAGAGAGGCGTCTCCTGAAGCCCCACCGCCATCGCCTCTGTCTGCCGGGCATAGGCTTTCCGTGACACATTTTCAATTCCGCCTCCGGTCAGAAAACAAAGCTCCAGGGTGTTTCCTGTTCCGCATTGCTCCCAAGAATCCGCTGTACCTCTGCCGTGGCGGGACAGTTTCCCGACAAAAACACTGCGGCACAGGAATTTTCCGGAAGCTTCAGATACACCATCACCCCGTAAAGATAGCATGCCGCCGCAAGAAGCGCCAGGGCAAGACTTCCCAGATGAAGCTGCGGCCTTGCCTTTTGTTTTCCCTGTCATGACTCCTGCAGCCGCACGCGGCTGCCCTCCTATCTCTCTGTCAGAATTCACGATAATCTTTTGCTGCGCGCCGATGCTTCCCTCCTGCAAGGCAGCCAGGCTCTCGTTTTTGGCCAAAACCGAAACCTCCACCTTTCGGCCACTTCCACCTGGCCCAGAACAGAATCCTTCGTGTCCACCACAAATACAGAGTACACGCCGTTTTCTTCCATAAGGGCGGACAGCGGCACGCAGGCTGCATAAGGCCTTCCTCTGCAGAAAGCTCAAAATCCGCGGTCTCTCCGATATTCAGGGAATTTTCCGGAAGAAGAATGGATACCTGCCGAAGGTCCGGATTCTGCTCGTCCTCTTTACATTCTCCACCACCCCATCCGGGATTTCCTTCTTGCTGCTTCCTTTTACAAAGGCTTTCTGCCCCTGGTGTCACATACTCCGCCTCCGACTCCCGGATTGTTCCCGTCATCCGAAGCTGTCCTGTTTTTTCGTAGAGGATCACCGCTGCCGCCTCCGTGGTTGTGGCCCCGTGCCGGAAATGATCTCTTTTACCACACCATCCGCCGGCGCGCAGACCTTCCCCCCATTGTCCGAAAGCTTCTGAAGCGAAGCAAGCTCCTCCTGCGCCTTTGAGAGCTCCTGGCTCGCATTGGCAAGACTTCCGTCCGAGGCTTCTGCCGCTTTTTGCGTCCTCAATGGCGCGCTCCGCCTGAGTCACACTGTCATTGTAGGTGATGATCGCCTGATTGAGCGCTTCCTCCTGGGCGCGGATGGCATCCAGCAGCGCCTGTTCCTGGCTGCTGTCCGGGATTCCCGCATCATAATAATTCTGCAGCTTCTGATAGGCCACATCCACCTCCATCTGCGCATTGGCAATATTGATCTCCCCGTTGCTCACCGCCATATCATAATTTTCCTCCGCTCTTGCAAGCTCCAGAGATTTTTTGGTGTCCTCGGCTGTCTCTTTGCTGCGCAGATCCTCTTCCTGACGCTGGAGACGTTCCACCTCCTTCTGCTGCTTTTCCACGGATTCCTTCAGCCAGTCCGCGGAAAGCACCAAAAAAGCGCCTCGTCCTCTGCCACCGACTGTCCCTCCTGCACCAGAACCTGTTCCACCTTCTGTCCTTCCTTGGCAAACACGGCCCTGTTCTCTCGTTCCCTCTACTTTTCCCGTCCCCGGCACCTTGTGCACGATCTTCTGATTCTGAATCACAGATACCTGCACCTTTGCCACATTCACCGAATCCGCGGCGCGAGACAGCAGGGTAAACATGAGCATCATGACAAAAAACATTCCGATCCATTTTAAAATTTTTTACGTTCCATTTCCCTTACTCCTTCACTGCTGTTGAAATGATTCCCTGCTCCAGATAATCCTGCCCGGCCAAGAATACCAAAAGGCCGGAAGCAGCACGATCACCGAAGCCGCAAAAAGCAAACGCTGCCTGCTCCGCCCCAATGTTGGGAAGAAACAGGGACAGCGGCCAGTTTTCCATGGTTTTCAGGAAGGCCATGGGCTGTTCAATGAGATTCCAGTATTCCAAAAAGCCCAGAACCATGGCAGAAACCACGCCGGGCGACCCCAGAGGAAGCCCTACACGCACAAAAGCAGAAGCTCTCCCGCGCCATCCAGGCGCCGCCTCCATAAGCACTTCCGGAATCCCCTCAAAGAAACGATACATGATAAAAACCGGAACGTGGAAAATACCGCGGGGAGGATGATTCCCAAAAGGCTGTCCAGAAGCCCCAGCCGATCCAATACCAGATAGTTGCTCAGCATCATCACCTGAAACGGCATCATCATCAGAATAATATACAGGGTAAACAAAAGCTTTCGTCCCCGGAAGCGGTACCTGGCAAAACCCCAGGCCGCCGGTACTCCCACCAGGAGCTGTCCCAGAAGCACTCCCCGGTAAGCTTCACGGAATTCCAGAACATGACAAAAAACTCCGGCGAATCCAGAAGCACCTCCACATAGGAGGACAGGGTTGATATCTGGGCACAAGCCTCCAGGCGGCATACCCGGTTCCTTCCCCAAGCGCCGGGAGAAGCAGATCCGCCAGCTCTTTTTTCCCCATGATCGAGCCGGTAAACAAAAAAGCACTACCGGAAGCACCACCAAAACCGCCAAAAATGACAGAAAAAGCGCAGCAATTTTTTCACAGATCCTCCTCCTTTTCCCAGGCTCTGGAAAGCAGAAGTACCAGCGCCAGAATGCAGCATCCGGTGATCACTGCGGCCGCGGCCATTTTGTCAAAATCCATATTTCGGTACCAGTTGTTAAAAGATGCTGCAGAAGATACATCTTCTCCTGCGGATAATCCCCGGCTACCAGATACGCCTCCCGAAATACTTTGAACCCGTTTAACAGGGAAAGAACCGCAATGGTATAGAGGGACGGCAGAAGATTCGGCAGAGTGATGCGCCAGAAGCACATCCACTCTCCAGCCCCGTCCACTCTGGCTGCCTCGTAAATATTATTGGGTATTGCGGAAAGCCCGGCGATCCAAAAGTACCACGTCATAGCCCAGATTTCTCCATATGTAACTGATCACCAGCATCCAGAAGGATGCCTCGGAATTCATCCAGTCCACCGTGGAAGAGACAGTGCTGCACACAGGTGGTTCAGCAGTCCCTGGCTGTGAAACAGCACTCTCCACAAAAGCACCACGGACGCCACCGGAATCGCCATGGGAAGAAGAAACAGGCTTTTCTGCACCTGCATCCATTTCCCCTGTTTGGAAAGAAGCACTGCGATCACCAGGGACAGGGCTACCAGAATGGGAATACATACGCAAAAAAGCGCAGAGTATTGCCCGCCGCCAGACGAAAGGCCTGGTTTTCAAATACCTTCTGATAATTGGATATCCCGGTAAACTCCTCGCTTACCGCACTGTAAAAGGAACGCCGCACCACATCCCCATAAGGGATCAGCCAAAGAGGCCACCCCAGAAGACTGGGCAGGACAAACAAAATCCCTTTCTCTGCCGTTGTCTGAAATTCATGCTCTTACTCTCCGTCTCATTCAGGCTTGCATCGCCTTTTTTCTTATGCTACAATAGTATAGCAGGCAAATCTCTAAGAATTCTCTAAGCTCTGCGGCAGTTTTAGAGAATCCTTAGAGACTTGTCTGGTATCATAAGCATCAAATGACAGGAAAGGCAGGAATCTACATGAAAATTTTGATCATAGAGGATGACAAGGATCTGGCCGGAAGCATTGCCTTCTGCCTGGAAAAAGAAGGCTATCTGGTAACCATGTGCCATGACGGTGAGGAAGGACTTTACTATATGCAGGAGGATCTGCAGGGACCTGGTGATCCTCGACCGAATGCTCCCCGGCCTGGACGGGATCTCCGTGCTCCGCGCAGCCAGAGCCGCCGGCGTTACCACCCCGGTTATTTTTTTCTTACCGCCTCGGGGAGCTTCAGGACAAAATCGACGGGCTGGACTGCGGCGCGGACGACTACATGGTAAAACCCTTTGCTTTTGAGGAGCTTGCCCGCATCCGCTCCAGCCTGCGCCGTCCCAACCAGAGGGGGATGTCCTCCCTTCTGACCTTGGCGACGTGGCCTTTGACCCGGAGAATCTCCGTCTCACAAAAAGACAAAAAGAATGCACCCTCTCCAAACGTGAGGGTGCGCTTCTCGAAATTTTTCTCCGCAATCCCGGTCAGACGCTTCCCCGCGCCCTGCTCCTTTCCCGAGTCTGGGGAATGGACAACGACGTGGAGGAGGGAAACCTTGACAATTACGTGTATTTTCTCCGCCGCAGACTGAAGGCTGTGGGGAGCGGGCTGGTGTTAAAACCGTTCGGGGTGTGGGATACTGCCTTGAGGTATTACAATAACAAAGATTCCCCAAATCACGCGCTTCGGCGGTACCATTCCCAGCGTTTCCCGCAGAGAGTCGGTGCTTCGCAATACTCTCCGCCGGGAAATCGCATGGGAAATCCACCGAAGCTATTTTCTCTGCCTCTTATTCCGCCAGGTAGAGATTCACCTGGGACACTGCTTCTCTCACCGCGGTATCATCCGTCTCCCGTTTAAGTAACGGCTTCCTGCTTCTGTCACCGCCGTCAAAATAATCTCATTATCCACCGCCGGAATGGTTAAAGTTTTTCCCCACTCCTTCAGCTCTTTCAGCTGCTCGTCAGAGGAATGTGACAGATCCAGCCACCCTCTCCGTAGCCTCTCCAGCCAAAAGCTCCTTCAAAGCTGCCTTCCTGCCCCAGCTCCCAATAAGCATCGCTTTCATAAACCGACGCTCTTACCGGAAAGCCTGCGCTTCTCTCTGTCTTTTGCATTTCCTCTCCCAGCAGAAATTCTACAAACAGCTCTGCCGCCTTCTTTTTCTTTCGCTTTTCGCGCTGATCCCGACAGTAATCTGAGGCACAAAGACATTTTCCTCCTGTCCGCGCAAAAGCTTATGCGTAATCTGCGGCTTCTCGTTTTCTATGGTGGTCAGAAGAAAAAGCTGTCCAGAGAATACAGATTTCCAAATGCCAGGAGAACTCTTTCCTCATATACTGCCGTGGCGTCTGCCAGACTTGTCTTCTCAGAAAATCGCAGATTCCGTTCCACCTCCGGCAGCTCAAAGCCGCTCCCCTGAAAATAAGTCTGTGCACTTTCTTTCCAGCCGCATAAATACGTCCGGCATCCTCGAAAAACGCCCGGATCTGTTCTTCCTGAAGCTGCCCGTCCTCCTTAATCCATGCAGGCGCGCTGGTCTCAAACAGCATATGCAGCAGATATTGGGGTGTCGCACAGGCTGCGCTTGGATAAAAGCTTTCTGTGTAAACGCTCTGGTTTGCTTCCACGATATCTGCCAGGGAGGAAAGATCTGTGATCTCGCTCAGATTTTCTTCTGTTCCGAACAGCACGGGCATGGCAAACCGTGCCGGAATCTGATATATGCTTCCCTCTTCTGTTTCATAGGCGTCCTGAATATTTTTCAGAAGTCCGGCTTCCTCTACAATACCGCTGATGTCTGCCAGAAGTCCTCGCTCCATGTAGGTGGCTGCCGGAATTCCGTCCAGGATCAGCACATCCGGCCCATTGTCCGCCATGATCTCCGTATTAAGCGTTTTCAGGGCATCCGTGGTGGTGACTGCGCCATCCTCTGTCTTTCCCTCCATCAGACGTACATAAATCTCCGGATAGGTTTCTGAAAAAGAGCCGCCGCCTGTCTCACAGAATCATTTTTCTCAAGGCTGTACACACAGTGTTGTTTCGGGCACTGCCGCTACATTTTCATCGTAGATATACCGCAAAAAGCTTCCTTCCAGATTGCTGCCGCTTTCTTCCTGCACAGCCACATAAAAAGCACCGTCCTTCCCCAGGCAAGATCCATCAATGTCACAGCCGGAGAACTCATCGAACAGAAGCTTCCGTCAATGACCTGCTCCACCACGCTTCCGCTGAAGCTGTAGTGATACATCCCGTCTCTGTTTGCATAGAGAATACTTTCCATTTCTTCCCCTGCCGCCAAAATCACATCCTGCCAGGAAGAAACGCTTAACTGTTCCGTCAGCATGGGCTCGTCTTCTGTTGGCTCACCGCTTTTTATATCGTAATAATGTATCGTATCTTCCAAAGAACCAACAGCCTGCTGCCGACCAACGCAAAGCTCTGCACAAAGCCAGTCTCCTCATAGCTCTTTACAAGCTCTCCCGTTGAAACCTCCACCTGGTAAATGGTATTTTCTGCCAGCAGGAACAGCTGTCCGTCCTCGGAAAATCTGCTGTCCTTCACCGAAATATCGCCCAGCTCCTGTATAGCTGCAAGCTCCTTCTTTTCGCCTTCCGGAGAAAGATATTCACAGGTGTTATAAAACGTTTCCTGATCTTGTGCGGGCGTTGCCCAGACGGCGAACACGCCGCCGTCCGATGCGAGACTTGCCTGCATAAGCTCCGCCGAATCACCTGCTCCAAACTCTTCATACAGGTTTCTGGGCGGCATCTCAAAGCTTTTTGCCCTGATCTGCCGAATCTGCCAGAAAAGGCATATAATTACTGTCCCGGTACAGAACACGCAGCTTTTGGCCTTCCAGGAAACAAAGCCGTTCCACATTCAGGCAGCCGCTCCCCGGAAGCTTTACTTCCTCTTCCACATACCGCCCCATCACAACTTCTTCGGAATCCTCCTTTGCCGCCGCAGGCTGTGTGCTGCTTCCCGCAAGTACGGAAAATACCAGCGAAGCGGCCAAAGCTAGGGCGACATATTTTCCTTTTCTCGTTCTTCTCATATTCCCTCTCCTTTCCTGTTTTCCCTGCCTATTCTGACAGGTACAGGTTCACCTGGGACACGGCTTCCGCACCGCGGTATCAAGGTCGGTCTCCCCTTTCAGGTAGCGCTTGCCCGCGTCTCTCACTGCAGTTAAAGATGATCCGGTTGTCAAAGGCCGGTGTGGTCAGGGTCTTTCCAAGCTCCTGCACTTCCTTCAGCTGTTCGTCAGAGGAATTGGTAATTTCCAGCATCTCCCCTTCTGTTCGGAGGAATCACTCCAGGACATCACACTCACAACCTCGCCCTCTTTTCCCATTTCCCAGTATTCCGGACTTTCGTACACAGACTGCTTCACCGGAAAGCCGGTATTCTTGGCCGTACTCTGCGCGTCCTCACTGAACAGGAACTCCACAAACAGCTCTGCCGCTTCTTTTTTCTTCCGCCTTCGCGCTGATCCCTACCATGCTCTCCGGGTAGAAGCAGTTCTGCGCCTGTCCGTCGAAAATCTTGTACACCAGCTCCGGACGTTTCTGCTGTGCAGAGGTCAGCATAAACAGATCATTTGGCGAGTACAGACCTCCGTAGCTTAACAGCTCCATGGAGCCAACGGTAGATACGCCGGCATTCACCGGATAATCCTGACGGGATACATTGTCATACTCCGCTTCCATATCTGCCAGGTTCACCCCATAAAATTCAAAATAAGCGTTGATGGCGTCCAGCTGCGCCTGTTATATGCGGTTTGTCTGCTCCAGGAATTCCTTTATTTTTTCCTCGTTCAGGGTTCCGTCCTCATTCATCCAGGAAGCTGCTGAGGTATCGGAAAGGGTTTCCAGAAGAAGTCCCGGCGCCGCGCCTTTTGTGGTGGCATAAAATTGGTTGGAATATTCCGCCTTGTGACCTTCCACGGTATCCGCCAGCGTTGTAAGATCGGTCACCTTCTCCATATCCTGTTCCTTCCCCAGAATCATGGGCATCGCAAAACGTGTTGGCATCCGGTAAATGCTTCCATCCCTCTTCCTCGTAGGCACTCTTTATATTTTCACGAAGTCCTGCCTCTTTTACAATTCCGCTGATATCCTCAAGCATCCCCCGCTCCACATAAGTGCCGTCCGGAATCCCATCCAGCACCATCACATCCGCCGTTTCCTGCCATGATCTCCGTGTTCAGCGTCTTTATGGCATCTGTTTCCGTCACCGCGTTATCTCCGGTCATACCGGTCTACAAATTCACATAGATATCCGGATATTTTTTTCTGGAACAGAGCTGCCACCTGCTGCATAAAAGCATCGTCCTCCAGCATATAGACGTCAAGCTCCGTGCTGGGCACAGCGGATACATCTTCGTGATAGGTATACTTGAAAATCTTTCCAACAGGTTCCCCTGATCCATAGTCCTGCGCAGCCAGATAAAACGCTCCATCCGGCCCTGCTGCCATATCCAAAAACGACACCATGGGAGAAACCGATGGACACAAGACTTCCGTCAATAAGCTGTTCCACCACCGAGCCGCCTTTGTTATAAAGATAAAGTCCGGATCTGTCCGCATAGAGAATCCCTTTCTCCTCCTGCTGTGCAAAACACAATGGGTCCAGGAGCTTGTGCTGTTAAGATAAAGGTTTTCTTCTCTGGAGGCGACCTGCTGCGTCAGTGCGCTTTCATCGCTGACCGGCTCTCCTGTCTCTGTATCATAATAGTGCAGCGTGCCGTCCACAATACTGATCAGAAGATTTCCCGCAAGACCAAATCCCTGCACTGACCCATCATCATAGGTGCGCACCAGGCTTCCGTCCTCCATGCTTATCTCCACAAGACTGTTGACTCCCAGGAGAATCACATTTCCCGCAGCGGTAAAATCTGCCTTAAATGCGTAAAAAATCTGCTCCCAGAGAGGTTTCCCGTCAATTCCTGACTTCGCCCTCCGGTGTCACGTAATGATACTTGTGCAAAAAGCATCGGGGTCTTCCGTTGGCATACTGCTCACCGCAAAAATCCGCCGTCTTTGAAAGCGCTGCCACACTGGGCTCCGCGTCCGCAAGTCCCAGAATCTCACTCTGCAGATTTCTGGGCGTGTCCCAGGTCTGTCCGTTATCTTTGGAATCCGCAATTTTAAGAGCATAGTCCGCTGACCGATAAGCCATACGCATGGTTCCGTCCGTGAGGAAACAGATTTTTCCACCGTAGCCGTCTCCTCCGGAAGCGTCAGTTCCTCTTCCAGATAGCGTCCCATTGCCTCTCCCTTATCTTCTCTGCCAAAACGGGCTTCGCACCTGCAGCGGCTCCGGCCATGCTCCCCAGAGCCATCAGTGACGCAAGTGCAAATGCTGTATGTTTCCAACCTCTTTTTTCTCATTTACATAACCTCCATTTGATTTGATGCTACCATCTTAACAGGAAAATCTCTAAAGATTCTCTAAGACAATATAAAAAATTTGTTTTTTAGAGATTCCTGTGAGATAAATGCGTTATAATAATAAATATCATACATCAGGAGGTTTTTATGTTTCGCAGACTTCACATACATATGACGCTGTTTTCCACGCTGATCACCGGAGGCATTCTTTCCCTGATGGCAGTGGCCTGCCTGCTCATCACAGAAAAACAACATTCGGCAAAACTATTACACGATTTTCACCAACAATGCCTACTCCTGTATTTCCTATCTGGAAAGCCAGAATGTTCTGTCCCACCGCTGGATCCAGCAGGCAAAAACAACTACGGCATTGACATGCAGATTCATGACGGAGAATCTCCCCTTTTTTTTGACCAGCTCCATGTCACAGAAACCATGGAGGAGATCTTTACTCTTGCAAAAGAGGAATCCGCGCAGAATCAGGGACTGAATCTTGACGCTCCCTGCCGGAAACCAGACGCTTACCAAGGTTGTGATCTTCAAAATCCCTGGGTATTACGCCTGCACGGCATCCATTCCCAAGAACGGCGGTATTCTGCGCGCGGTGTTTGTCCACCCTTTGGACACCCAGTCCAGACAGCTTTTTACCCTGCGCCTCGTGTTCCTTGTGTCCGTCATCGCGGCCATTTTGGCTCTGGCTGTTTTTTTTCCTGGTTTTTCACACAAAAATGATACAGCCTCTGGAGCAGAGCCGCAGACAGCAAACGCAGTTCATCGCCTTCTGCCTCCCACGAGCTCCGCTCTCCTTTGGCAGTGATCCTCTCCAGCATCCGAGCCATGCAGGACGCCCCTGCCTGCGGAAGCCGCCCGCTTCCGGGACACGATCCAATCCGAGGGGGAACGCATGAGCCGCCTTGTGGGCGATATGCTCTCTCTGGCAAATGCAGACAACCAGTCCTGAGCATCCATCCGGCACCCTGCGAGCTTGACACCCTGCTCTTGGAGATCAGCGAAAATACGAGCCTGCTCATGCGCTCCAAAAAGCTTTCCTCTCCGTAGAACTCCGGACGAGGAGCTTCCGCCCTGCATCTGCGATCCTCCCGTATGGGACAGGTTCTGGGAATCCTTTTGGACAACAGTCTGGCCTATGTTCCCGCAGGCGGAAAAATCCGTCTGTCTCTCCTGCCGGGAAGCTCAGTTCCTTCTGACTGTATCAGACAACGGCCCCGGAATTCCCGACGAAAAAAGAAGCGGTATCAGCGCTTCTACCGGGCAGATGCTTGTTCATAACCCCAATACCACCGACTAGTAAGGAAATACCGGCAATCCAGATCAACATGGCATTTGTGGATTTAGAAAGATTTTGAATATCTTTAGCCTGCTTTAATAAATCTTGTGCTTTATATTGAACACTGGAAGAAGAAACATTTGTATTTAAGATTTGAGCTGCTTCTTTTCCAACACGAGTCATATTCGAAGTGGCATCCACCTTTAGTAATGCATTTTGCGGTTCATCAAACTGATAAAAGATTGGCCAAGATTCACTTGGAACATAGACTTTAGAACCTGTAGACTGATTATATGTATGATAATCATCAATGCTTTCCATTGTAGGCTCAAAAGTTTCTTTATCTGCACAAACACCAACGATTGTGAATGGTGTTGAAGAAATCTCAATCGTTTTACCAATCGGATTTTCTTCACCAAATAAAAGTTTTGCGCTTGTTTCATCTAATACGGCAACTTGCCTAAATTTCTTGTTGTCATCTTCTGCAATGCCTCTTCCTTGTTTGATGGTGAGTCCAGCAATTGAGAAGTAGTCTTGATTTACACCCATGATGTATCCACCATCTAAAGAAGTGTTATTACGAAATATAGCTTGATAACTTTGTCTTGAACGATAAAGCGTA
>VOFE01000273.1_pt1 | contig 80000 bp, 105 predicted proteins | sample 5384071 | NCBI WGS metagenome assembly VOFE01 (sample SAMN12384724, study PRJNA508395) | human gut metagenome | isolation source: healthy gut D | host: Homo sapiens
AAAAGGCGGGCTGTTTGCCAAAAAAGGAACGGGCGGAATTTTCTTCCATGTTCGACCAGAGCCTGTTTGCAGAATCCTGCCAGCTGCGCGACGAAATCAACGAGGTCAGCCGCCAGATCAACGAACAGAAAAGCTTTGTTGCACGCGCACAGCTGCAAAATCACCTCGCTCGAGCCTTGGGCAGGCTGATTTGGACCTCGGTGTCACCGGCACCCGCTCCACCGCTTTGATGTACCTGACCGCCGGAGCCGATGTGGACCTCAACGAGCTGCAAAACAGCTGGAGGAATCCACTTCCCTGTGTATGGTACATACGGTAAGCACTTCGTCGGAGCTTAACTGTCTGCTGCTGATCTGCCATCGCAGCGCACAGCCGCAGGTACTTGATGTACTCAAAGGCTTCAATACCAATCGTCCTGATTTTGGACAACTCAATGGTACACCGGCAGAAAATATCTCCCTGCTCAAAGGAAGAATCGAAAGCAGCACCAAGGAGATCGACGCCTGACCGAACAGTTAAAGGTAGCTGCTCCTCTGCACTAAGCTTTTAAAGACCGGTTCGGACATGGTCGAGGTGCAAATCGACGACCAGAAGGTGCGCCAGAACATCTTCCAGACCCAAAGCGTCTTTGCGCTGACCGGCTGGATTGTGGCAGACGATGCACCTATGCTGCAAAAAGCTGCTCGACCGCTACCAGTGCTACTACACCCTGGCTCAGCCTGACGAACAGGACGACCCTCCGATCAAGCTGAAAAACAGCAAATTTGTAAACTTACGAGGTTATCACCGAGATGTACTCGCTGCCAGCTCCAAACGGCATCGACCCGACCCCGTTTTTGACCCCATTCTTCATCCTCTTCTTCGGCATGATGCTGGCGGATGCAGGCTACGGTCTGATTATCTTCCTGCTGTGTCTGATTGGACTGAAGAAGGCAAAAACCGGACGAAGGATTCCTGAAAAACGCTATGCAGATCGGTGTATCCTGCGGTCTTTCCACCATCTTCTGGGGCGTCATGTCCGGCGGATACTTCGGCAACCTGATTACCCAAATCTCCGAAAGCTGGTTTGGTAAAACGGTCACCGTCCCTGCCGTCTTCGATATGCTCAACGACCCGATGTCGGTCATGGTACTTTCGTTCATCCTGGGTGCAGTTCATCTGTTCACCGGTATGGCAATCAAGATTTACATGATGGCAAAACGCGGTCACCTGATGGATGGACTGATGGATGTCGGTCTGTGGTATCTGGTCCTGATCGGTCTGCCGATGATGATTCTGCCTGCTGTATCCAAAGTAGGTATGGTACTGGCAATCGCCGGTGCAGTCGGACTGATCCTGACACAGGGTCGCCACGAAAAGAACATCCTCATGCGACCAATCAAAGGCGTGATGAGCCTGTACGACATCACCGGCTACCTGTCGGATGTACTGTCCTACTCGCGTATCCCTGGCGCTGGGTCTTGCCGGCGGCATCATTGCAAACGTCTTTAACCTTCTGGGCACCATGCCTGGCTTCAACATCATCGGCGTGATTGCCTTCGTGCTGATTTTCGTCATCGGTCACGTCTTCAACCTGGCAATCAGCGGTCTGGGTGCGTATGTACATACCTCCCGTCTGCAGTATGTCGAATTCTTTGGTAAATTCTATGAAGCCGGCGGACGCCCCTTCAAACCATTCAAAGCCAACACAAAATACACTCTCATTTCTGATAAGGAGGACTTTTAATCATGGAAGCAACTACTTTTTCTCAGTTCTTTTTAACGGTAACTTTTTAGCAGTACTTGGTGCAGCTCTGGCTGTTGGTCTGGGCGGTATCGGCTCTGCAAAGGGCGTAGGCATTGCCGGTGAAGCTGCTGCCGGACTGATTGCAGAGGACCCTGACAAATTCGGTCAGACCCTGATTCTGCAGGCTCTTCCTGGTACACAGGGTATCTACGGCTTCTGGTCGGCATCATGGTTATGCTCAACTGCGGATTCCTCGGCGGCAATGCTGCTCTGACCGCTTCCAGGGTATGTACGTTCTGGCTGCTTGCCTGCCATGCGCACTGACCGGTCTGATCTCCGGTATCCATCAGGGCCGTGTAGCTGCTGCCGGTATCAATGTTGTAGCAAAAGACCAAACGAAGTTTCCAAAGCGATGATCTACGCAGCAATGGTAGAGACCTACGCAATTCTGGGTCTGCTGATTTCCATCCTGCTGGTCATCAACGTTGGCAAAGTTGCATAACTTCCAAACTGTTTCACTGTAAGAAACCCTTACCAACAACTTGAAAATCGAGGTGAAACCGGTTGAAAAACATTGAAAGCATTCTTAAAAAGATCGCTGATGATGCCAACACCGCCGCACAGCAGAAGCTGGATGAGGCAAACGCCGAGGCACAGCAGATTTTAAAGGACTACCAGGCACAAAGCCGACCAGCTGCGCGCAGACGCACAGCAGAAGGCTGAAAAGGAAGCGGCAGTCATTGCCGAGCGTGTGGAGTCCCAGTCCGGTCTGATGCGCCGGAACATGATGCTGCAATACAAACGCGAAGCCATCGAGCAGGCTTTCCAGAAGGCGCTGGAGGTGCTGTGCGCACAGCCGTCCGATAAACAGGTACAGCTGCTGGGCAGCGCTGCAAGCAAAGCCATCGCCGGTGACGTCCAGATCATCCTCAATCAGAAGGATCGGGACGCCTTTGGCAAACAGCTGGTAGACAGCATCCAAAAAACAGCTTGCTGATGCAGGCAAATCATACACCGTTTCCCTCTCGTCCAAGACTGCCTCCATCGCCGGAGGCATGATCCTGGATGAGGGAAGGGTGGAAACCAACCTCTCTATGAGATTCTCGTAAAAAATATGCGTGATGAACTGGAAGCGCAGGTTGCGCGCGTTTTGACCGAATAAAAACGAGGATACCCACAAAGGGAGGTGCATGGTTTGAAAAAACAAAGGATACACAGTATCTTTTTCCTGTCGGCAAACATCCGCGCTTTGCAGACCAAGATGGTTGGCACACAGGCGCTGCAGAAGATGATCTCTGCTGCCAGCCCTGAAGAGGCTTATAAGACGGTCAATGATGCAGGCATCGGCGCCGACATTGATTATAAGGATTTCGAATCTGCGCTGACACAGGAGCTTGCCTCCACCTATGAGCGGCTGGAAAAGGCGTCCGACGACCCGGAGATGTTCAAGATTTTCCGCTACAAATACGACGGTCACAATCTGAAAACACTCATCAAGGCGCACGTCAGCCACTCGGATGCCGAGCCGCTGCTGAGCCCTTTGGGCACAGTGGACTGCAAGACACTGCGCAACGGACTGCGCGACGGCGACTTTGGCGACCTGAACCCACAGCTGGTTCTTTGGCAGCCGTTCAGGCAAGGGACAGTCTTGCAAAGGCAAACGACCCGCAGATGGTGGATGTCATCATCGACCGCGCGGTGCTGCAATGTATGTCCGAGCTTGCCAAGCAGTACAAAAGCAGATTCCTCAATCAGCTGGTCGAAGCTTATATCGACATTGCAAACATCCGCTGCTTTGTCCGCATCAAGCGCATCGGTCAGGAGCTTAACTTCCTCAAAGAGGTGCTTGCACAGGGCGGCAGCATTCCGGTAGACCGTTACTTCGAGCTGTATCTGAAAAACTTTGACGACTTTTTTCGAAATGCTCGACAGCACCGTCTACGGTCCGGCTCTTTCCAGCTCGTATGACGCTGTAAAGAACAAAGGCTCGCTTTCCGGCTTTGAAAAGCTGTGCGACAACTTTATGGTCGGCGTGCTCAAGCAGTCCCGCTTTGTGCCGTTTGGCATCGAGCCGGTGCTTTCCTACCTGGTTGCCAAGGAAAACGAGGCACAAGCCATTCGAATCGTCATGGCTTCTAAAATCGCCGGTGTCGCGCCGGAAAAAATCACGGAAAGGCTGAGGGAAACTTATGCGTAAAAAATTGCAGTTGTCGGCGACAAAGGCAGTGTCCTCGGCTTTAAGTCGGTGGGTTTTGAGGTATTCATGACCACCACACAGCAGGGAGACCCGCGAGGTCATGCAGGCGTTGTGCAAAGCCGATTACGGCATCATTTTCATCACCGAGCAGGCGTATCTGCAGGTCCCCGAAATCATCGACGAGTACAAGGAACGTCCGACCCCTGCCATCATTCCGATTCCGGGCAAGGACGGCAACCTTGGCATCGGCATCAAAAATGTCAAGAAAAACGTCGAGAGAGCTGTCGGCGCAGACATCCTCTTCAATGAAGATTAGTGTTTTTTGTTTTCCGCCCGGCTGGTTTGCCGGCGGAGATTGATTTAAAAGTAGGTGAAAATATTGAGCCAAGGCAAAATTGTTAAGGTTGCCGGTCCGCTGATCGTTGCAGAAAATATGCGCGACGCCAATATGTCCGACGTCGTTCGCGTAGGCAAGCAGAAGCTCATCGGTGAAATCATCGAGATGAGAGAGGACAGGGCATCCATTCAGGTATATGAAGAAACCGCAGGCATCGGTCCTGGCGACGATGTGGAAACCACCGGCGCACCGATGTCGGTCGAGCTGGCTCCGGGCGTACTGACCAGTATCTTCGACGGTATCCAGCGTCCGCTGACCAAGATTCGCGAAATCGCAGGCAGCAACATCACCCGCGGTGTCGAGGTAACCTCGCTGGACCACGAGAAAAATGGGACTTCAACGCAACTGCTAAGGTTGGCGACAAGGTTGTCATGGGCGACATCTTGGGCACCGTGCAAGAAACCGCCGTTGTCCTGCACAAAATCATGGTTCCAAAAGGGCGCCGAGGGCGAAATCGTTGAGATTACCTCCGGCAGCTTCAACATCACCGAGACCATTGCCAAAATCAAAGACAAGGACGGCGTGGTCCACGATGTATGTATGCTTCAGAAGTGGCCGGTCCGCGTACAGCGTCCGTACACCCAGAAGCTTTCCCCTGACTTCCCAATGATTACCGGTCAGCGTGTCATCGACACCCTGTTCCCAATCGCCAAAGGCGGTACTGCTGCGGTACCGGGTCCGTTCGGCTCCGGTAAAACCGTTGTACAGCACCAGCTGGCAAAATGGTCGGACGTTGACATCGTTGTCTACATCGGCTGCGGCGAGCGCGGAAACGAAATGACCGACGTACTCAACGAGTTCCCGGAACTGAAGGACCCAAAATCCGGCGAATCGCTGATGTACCGCACCGTTCTGATTGCAAACACCTCGGATATGCCGGTAGCTGCGCGTGAAGCTTCCATCTACACCGGCATCACCATCGCTGAATACTACCGCGACATGGGCTACTCGGTCGCCATCATGGCAGACTCCACCTCCCGTTGGGCAGAGGCTCTGCGTGAGATGTCCGGTCGTCTGGAAGAAATGCCGGGTGAAGAGGGTTACCCTGCTTACCTGACCTCCCGTCTGGCACAGTTCTATGAGCGCGCCGGTCGTGTCATCTGCGCAGGCTCTGACGGACGTGAAGGCTCGCTGACCGCCATCGGCGCTGTATCCCCTGCGGGCGGCGACAACTCCGACCCGGTTGTACAGGCTACCCAGCGTATCGTAAAGGTATTCTGGGGTCTGGACTCCTCGCTGGCATACAAACGTCACTTCCCAGCCATCAACTGGCTGACCTCCTACTCGCTGTACATGGACCAGATTGGCGAGTGGATGGATAAAAATATCGCAGAGGAATGGTCCTCCCTGCACCACGATGCCATGCTGCTGCTCCAGCAGGAAGCAGAGCTGGAAGAAATCGTCAAGCTGGTCGGCTACGACTCGCTGTCTGCTCCAGACCGCCTGACCCTGGAGTCCGCACGTTCGGTTCGTGAGGACTACCTCCAGCAGAACGCATTCGATGATACGGATACCTACACCTCCAACAAAAAGCAGTACATGATGCTCAAGATGATCATGGCATTCTCCAAGGAGTGCCGCAGCGCACTGAGCAACGGCGTCAAGGTCGAAAAGCTGTTTGCTCTGCCGGTATCGAAAAGATTGCCCGTGCCAAATATGTTCCTGAAGACCAGTTTGAAGCTTACTTCAAGGACACTCTGGCAGAAATCGAAACATCCGTTGCTAACGTAGTGTCTGAGGAGGTATCTGCATAATGTTAAAAGAATACCGCACCATAAGGGAAGTCGCAGGTCCTCTGATGGTCGTTTCCGGCGTAGAAGGAGTTACCTATGACGAGCTGGGCGAAATCGAGCTGCCCAGCGGCGAAACCCGCCGCTGCAAGGTGCTCGAGGTAGACGGCGACAACGCTGTTGTCCAGCTGTTTGAAAGCTCGGCAGGCATCAACCTGCGCGACAGCAAGGTTCGTTTCTTAGGACACGGTCTTCAGCTGGCTGTATCCGAAGATATGCTCGGTCGTGTCTTCTCCGGCATGGGTCGTCCAATCGACGGCGGTCCCGAGATTATCCCGGACGAGCGCGTCGACGTCAACGGCGTTCCAATGAACCCGGCTGCCCGCGTATATCAAACGAATTTATCCAGACCGGCATCTCTGCCATTGACGGACTGAATACCCTGGTTCGTGGTCAGAAGCTGCCTATCTTCTCCGGTTCCGGTCTGCCGCACGCAAAACTGGCTGCACAGATTGCACGTCAGGCAAAGGTACTCAACGCCAACGATAAATTCGCCGTTGTCTTTGCTGCTATCGGTATCACCTTTGAGGAAGCTGACTTCTTCATCAAGGACTTCACCAAGACCGGTGCGATTGACCGTGCCGTTATGTTCATGAACCTGGCAAACGACCCGGCAATCGAGCGTATCTCCACTCCAAAGATGGCGCTGACCGCTGCGGAGTACCTTGCATTTGAAAAAGATATGCACGTTCTGGTCATCATGACCGACATGACCAACTATGCGGAGGCTCTGCGTGAGGTTTCCGCTGCCCGTAAAGAGGTTCCGGGACGCCGTGGTTCCAGGGCGACCTGGCCACCGACCTGGCCACCATGTACGGGCGCGCCGGCAGAAAGATGGGCTCCAACGGCTCCATCACCATGATTCCAATTCTGTCGATGCCAGAGGACGACAAGACCCATCAATCCCTGACTTGACCGGCTACATCACCGAGGGTCAGATCATCCTGTCCCGTGAGCTGTACCGCAAGAACATTGCACCTCAATCGACGTACTGCCTTCGCTGTCCCGTCTGAAGGATAAAGGTATCGGCGTCGGCAAGACCCGTGAGGACCACTCCGGCACCCTCAACCAGCTGTTTGCCGCTTACTCCCGTGGTAAGGACGCAAAAGAGCTGATGAGCATTCTGGGTGAAGCTGCCCTCTCTGAAACCGACCTGCTGTACGCCAAATTCGCGGACGAGTTTGAGAAACAGTACGTTTCTCAGGGCTACTACACCAACCGCTCCATCGAGGAGACCCTCGACCTGGGTTGGCAGCTGCGCTCCATCCTGCCGGTAACCGAGCTCAAACGTATCAAGACTGAGATGATTGATAAATACCTCCCGAAAAAGACAGCTGAGGAGGGGTTAGATTATGGCATTGATTAACGTCAACCCGACCCGTATGGAGATGACCCGACTGAAAAAACGTCTTGCCACCTCCATCCGCGGGCACAAGCTGCTCAAAGACAAGCGCGATGACCTGATGAAAAAATTTCTGGACCTGATTCGCAAGAACAAAGAGCTGCGCGAACAGGTCGAGCAGGAAATCAGCGACATCTATGGCGGATTTGTGGTTGCCAGCGCTGTGATGAGCCCACAGATGCTGGAGGAAGCGCTGATGCTGCCCAAGCAGAGCATCGACCTGGAGGTAGGCGAACGCAACGTAATGAGCGTCACCGTCCCTCCTTTGAGTTCAACGCCTCTGAAAACTCGGACAGCGACATCTACTCCTACGGCTTTGTGGCAACCTCCGGCGAACTGGATGACTCGGTAGCTGCTGTCAAAAATGTGCTGCCGCACCTGTTGGAACTGGCACAGATTGAAAAAAGCGCACAGATGATTGCAGAGGAGATCGAACGTACCCGCCGCCGCGTCAACGCGCTGGGTATGTACAGATTCCCGACCGGAAGAAACCATCAAATACATCAAGATGAAGCTGGACGAAAACGAACGCGGAAACCAGACCCGTCTGATGAAGATCAAGGATATGATGCTGGAGGAGGCAATCGAAAGAAACGCCAGAACAGCACCAATACCGCAAGCTGATGGTCTGTCGCTTGAGGACAACACCCGATAAAAAGGCTGTGTATTCATTTGGAATACACAGCCTTTTCTGTTTCTTTTAATCGGTGGCAAAGCAAAGCTCACAGCGCTGCTGTACCGAAGGCGGAAAAATATCGTTCTTCCAGCGGAATCCACCGTTCCCGAAAACCTTCAGTCCCTGCTGACCATTGCGTATAGCAATCCTGCGCAGCTGCTCGGTCGGCTGGACGGTCAGAAAAGATATGCAAATCATATCCTTCCCACAAAGCCGGATGACAGCTGTAAGAGCCTTCCACAAAGACGATAGAGGTCGGGAGCACCTCCACTGCATCCGTCAGCTGCTGCACCGAGCAATCGTAAGGATGGTAAGAGAAGGAAACGCCCTGCCGCAGCGGGACCATCACCTGCTGCCAGAACCGCTCGTAATCGACATTGCCGCCCGGCTGTGCCAGCCGCTGCGGTGTGCGCTGGTGCAGCTGAAGGAAAAAATGGTCGAGATGCAGCACCGTATATCCCGTCTTTTGCTCGATAAAGGAGCAGAGGGTCGTCTTGCCCGAGGCACATCTGCCGTCTATTGCCACAATCACCGGTCTGTCCTGCGTCTGCTGCTGCATTTTTTTGCTGCTGCAAATGCTGTGCCCGCTCGATAATCTGCTGTGCCATCTGCTCTATCTTTTCTGTCTGCGCAAATTCCATCCTGTTCTCCCCTGTCTTTTTTTCTTATTATACCATCCTGCCGCGCATATTCGTCAAGTGTTTGTGCCTTTTCTTTTAAAATTACCCATCGCTAACACTTTTCTCTTGACATCCGCCGGAAGAAATGGTATCTTATAATCATTGATTAGCATACGCTAACCAATGATCAGGTCAGCTGATTGGAGAGGAAAAAGCGTTCCTCTTTTTCTTTTCTTCAACAGTTAGCAATCACTAACTACTGATAAGGCGGTGCAGCTCATGTCATACTTCGAAAAAGCTCTGGTCTACCATTGCTCCCCTACCCTGTGCGGACTCAAACCGGCAAATCTACTCTCCCTCTCTAAGGATGAGTACCCGCATCTGCCGCAGCTGGCAGCTGCCTACGCCCGCCTGCTGGAGGACAAGGGTATCCGCCTGACCATCCTCTGCTCCTGCGGCTGCCGTTGGCTGCTGCTGGTCTACCACCAGTCGATGCTCGCAGCACAGCTCAAACAGCCTGCGGTCGTCCGTCTGCTGGCACAGGCAGGCTATCCTGTGGAGGCACCCTTCTCATTGGAACAGCTGCTGCGGTGTTTAAGCCGCCGTCTGCGCCAATCTGAGGGCTTCCCGCATGAGATTGGGGTCTTTCTGGGTTACCCGCTGGAGGATGTCATCGGATTTTGCCGCCATAAAGGCGAAGGCTGCAAGCTGTGCGGATATTGGAAGGTGTACGGCGACGTGGACCATGCAAAACGGTGCTTTGCCGCCTTTGACCGCTGCCGCGATGCACTGTACGCCCGCCTGCTGTCCGGCTCCCCTCTGGAACAGCTGGTGTCCGCTCCCGAATTTGCTGCCTGAATGATTTTTAGAAACGATATTTTTACAGGAGGTTTTGTCGATGAATCGAATTGCTGTAATCTACTGGTCTGGAACCGGAAACACCCAAATGATGGCAGAGGCAGTTGCACAAGGCGCCAAGGATGCCGGAGGCGAGGTAACCTTGCTGTCGGTATCGGACACCGATGCTGCCGCTGCCTCCTCCTATGACGCGCTGGCGCTGGGCTGCCCGGCTATGGGTGGAGAGGTGCTGGAAGAATCGGAATTTGAGCCTTTCTTTTCTGAATTGGAAGGCAAGCTGTCCGGCAAAAAGGCCGCGCTGTTCGGCTCCTATGACTGGGGAGATGGACAGTGGATGCGGGACTGGCAGCAGCGCACCGAAGCAGCGGGCGCAAAATTGGTTGCTGCCGAAGGCTTGATCGTTCACCTCACACCAGAGGCAGCGGACCTGGAGCAATGTGCTGCACTGGGAAAAAGCCGGCAGACTAATCGGGAATCTTCATTCGGCTCCCCCCTTGCCGGATGAAAGCCAACCCACAAACTACTTCTTTTTAAATTGAATGCTCTCTTTTCAAATTTCTCTCTTATCAAAATTTCCCCCAAAACAAACGCGGAGTCTTGTGTACAAAAGGCTCCGCGTTTGTTTGTTGATTCGTATTGGAAACTGTTGGCGTTTTAATAGGCATTGTCCAGTATCTCCAAAATGTCCTGTTTACCGACAGCCTTTGGGTTGACCAGCAGGGCGCCGTCCTCCAGCGCCTTCTGTGCAATTTTGGAAAAATCCTGTCGATGCACCTGCGCATCCCGCAGCCGGGCGGGAATCCCTGTTTTCTGATGCAGGTGGACCAGCATCTCCTCGATTGCTTTCACCAGCGCCTCTCCGCGCTTTTTCTCCGGGATGTGCGCATAGTACTCGGTCCCGCAAAAGGCAGCCAACAGCTGCGCATACTGCGGCTGAAGACAGTCCATCTGCCAGCGCATCACCCAGGGCAGCAGCAGTCCCACCGCCTCGCCGTGCGGTACCGAGCAGACCGCGCCCAGCGCGTGCCCGATGGCGTGTACCAGACCGACCATCGAATTGGAAAACGCCATCCCAGCCATTGCCGAGGCACAAGCCATCGCCAGCCGATATTCCTGTGAATCCGGCTGCCGCACCGCAGCAATCAGGTTTTTTCCAATCATCTCGACGGCGGTGCGGGCGTAAGCGTCGGACAACGGATTTTTCTGTCGGCAGGTGTAGGCTTCCATCGCGTGTACCAAAGCATCCATCCCGCAGGCAGCCGTCTGTCTGGGCGGCAGCTTTCGGTACAGCGCGGGTCCAGCACCGCTACATCCGGCAGAAAGCGGTCGGAGATGATTTCCTGCTTGCACCCGTTTTTTCGTCCATGACCACCGCGACCGCCGTACACTCCGAGCCGGTTCCCGAGGTGGTGGGCACCATGATAAAAGGAATCACCCGCTGCGTACGGCTCATCCACTCGCTGCCCAACAGCCGACGCAAAGCGGTCTGCTCCTGCTCCAACAGCACTCGCACCGCCTTGGCTGTATCCAGCACCGAGCCGCCGCCGATGGCAACCACTCCGTCACAGCCCTCTTCCCGCGCGTGCGCAGCCAGCCGCTCGACCAACTCGAAGGAGGAATCCTGCGGAATGCCGCTTTCCAGCACCATCGGCATCGGTTCTCCCATCATCTGCAAAATCCCCTGCCGCAGCATCGTACGGCTGACCAACATCAGCGGCTTTTTTCACCCGCAGCCTGCCCAGCTCATACGGGATATTTTCCAGCGACCACTGCCCGCACAGCAGCTTGACCGGGTTATAGAATTCAAAATATTCCGGCAGCATCTATCCTTCCTCCTCTGCGCTTTGCGCCCGTCTTTTCTTCAGATGGAGCATCCGCACCCACACCCGCCAACGCCGGCAGGAAGCTCCTGGTCCTCCGGCAGCAGCCGTCTTGCCATTGTCCGCGGAAAAAAGATAGCCTTCCACCCGCTGGATGGAGCGCAGAAAGCGCATCGCCTGACCGATTTCTCCGCGGATGATGAGGTCGTGTCTGGCATACGCCTGCTCGGCAGAGAGCTGTCCGGTCACCATCCGAAAGGCAGCCTCCACACTTTTAAAGCGAATCTCCAGCATCTGCCGGCGGTCATACTCTCCGGCAGAAAAATGCTTTGGCCAGCGCAGTCGCCGGAGGCAGCGGAATCTTCTGGCTTGCCGCAGCCACCGTTTCGTGCGCGCGATACAGCCCTGTGCGGCGGTTTTGCAGCACGACCGGATGGCGGCTGCCGTACACACCCAGCACAAAGATGAAGTCCTCGGGAAAACCGTCAAACACCTCCCGCACCGGCTCGTCCACGCTGCGGCAGACCTTCAGTCCCCGCGCCAAAACAGAGAGGACCAGTGCGACCGTCTTTTTTGAAAGGAGCGGCGCATCAAAATTTCCTCCTGCTGCTGTTCCATCGGTCTTTCCTCCTTCTATCCTGCTTCTAAACTGCGACCGCTCCCGCATAGGATAGAGCATCCACATCCATACGCAGGAGGTGTCTTATGCGTTTTATCTCTTTCTTTCTTAAACCCACCCACCGCAAACGGGCAGTTTCCATTGCGGCAATCACCGCAGCGGCTGTTGTGGCAGCCATAGCGCTCATCCTTTGGCTGCTGCCAAAGCCCGAAGCGCCGCACCGCTTGCAGGGCAGCTGGCAGTGCGACGGATTTTTCTTGACAGCCGATGCGCAGAACCTGTGCTTAAACGGGTTGTGCTTTGCCTACGAGCTGTTGGATCCACTGGAGGAAAAACCCGCAGGCGGACTGTCCGCAGCTTTTTGTGCTGGATGCCGGCTCGATGGGTGTCCTGCGCGGCGAATATTACTTTGAGGAGCATCAGCTGCACCTGTCGGTGGACGGGCAGGAGAAAATTTTTCTCCGGTTATCGCTCCTCCTGCTGCGCAGGTGATACTTCCACAAGCTCCGAGGACTGTGCCGTCTGCAAAAAGCGGAGCTTCTGTGCAGAGGAACCGTGGATAAAGCTGTCCACCGAATAGCTGATGAGGATGCGCTGGTAGCCGGTGCAGTCAAACTGCTCGAGCTGCTGCTGGGTCATCCGCGCAGGGTCTAAAAAGCGAATCTCGGAATAATGCGCTGCCAAAAACGGAAGCACCGGCAGGATGCTGTCGTCCCCGACGATGAGCAGGGTGTTCTTGTTGCGCAGATTGCTGCGAATGGTGATGTCACCGGTGTTTCCGCCCAGCAGCACCTGCATCGGCTCACCCAGCTGCATCATCTGCTGCGGGTAGAGTGAGTCGTAGCTGTACGAATAGCCCTCGTTGTGTGTGACGGTGTAGGTGCGGTTGTTCTTCTGATAGCGATAGAGGGCGATGACATCCGGCGAAATCTCCTGATAGGTCGAGCGCCGGTAGGTCAGTCCATAGTAGTTATGGGTGACATACTGGATGTCAAAATCCTCCTGCGGCTTCGGGGTATTGTCCAGCCGCTGCGCCAGCACCTCATAGGCACTGTATCCGCCCAGTGCTGTCAGCGATGGGGATGTCTTGTAGTACAAATCCTCCTCAAATTTTGCAAACAGTGCCGGATAAACGTCCACGACGGTCGCCTTACCGAGCAGGCGATTATAGGTCTGTTCGATGAACTGCTTTTTGGTTGAACAGTGGGACGCCGGTGGGCAGCTCATTTTGTTTGATGGCGCACTTGGTGGGCAGCAGCATGAAGTAGGTCGGGATGCGGCTGGACTGGCTAAACTGGGTCAGCGTCTGGATATTCTGTTCGGTCTGTCTTTGGTTGGGCTGACCGATGTCCTCAATCAAAATGTCGTCGCCGACGAAGATTCCGTCAAACTCCTTGGCTCCTCCTGCCATCTTCAGCTGCACCGCCAGTTCGGAAAGCTGCCGGGAAAAAGGGCAGGTTTTCTGCCATCGCCTGCTCGACCTCTTTCAGGTATTCCCCCAACGTATAATATCGGTTATAGTGGGAAAGCCCTCCCTGCTGCCAGCGCCCACACGCCGCCTGCGCCCAGCAGCAAAACCAGCAGCAGACCGGGCAGCATTTTTTCTTTTCCTCCAGCAGTTGTTTGAGTAAAAGCATATCCATCCACCTCCCTTTGACAGATCGTTAAACGCAAAATGACACCGCCGCTGCAAACACCGCCAGATACACCACGGTACCCAGCAAATCCGCCAGCCGCGGCAGCTTGTTGTGTACAAATTTTCCCACCAGGCTGGACAGGCTGGTCGCGCAGAAAAAAACTGCACAGCAACAGCAGATAGTTGGTGGTCAGGATATAGGAAACCGCGCTGTTTGCAAAGGGCAGGTGATTGAGTCCGAACATACTTTTTTGATGTAATAGGCGGTCACCCGCAAGGAGCTGCCCGAAAAGATGGTGAAGGAAAACATCACCACGATGAAGGTGTAGATGCGGTCCACAATCGGCGGCATCTTTTCCAGAAAGCGCATCAGGAAATAGCGCTCCAGCAAAATAAAGGCGGCAAAGTAGATGCCCCACACCAGGAGGTTAAGCCGGATGCCAAACCACAAGCCCATCAGCATGGTGGTCAGCAGGGTGTTGACGATGGTGGAAAAGCACGCCGTTGCTGTCCCCGCCCAGAAAGACATAGACATAGCGGTTGATAAATTGGGTGACGGTGATGTTGAAGCGGTTAAAAAAGTCGGATACCGTCCTCGACTGAAAGGGTAGTGAAAGTTTTCGGGAAACCGCAGCCCGAAAAAGCAGCCCAGCCCGCGCGCCATATCGCAGTAGCCGGTCAGGGTATAATACAGCCCAAAAGTGGTCGTGATAATCAGAATCCACACCGACAGCACCGTACCGGTGGCGTTTTCCATCTGCTCAATCGACTGCTTGACCGCCAGGTTCCCCTGTGCCAGAATCACCAGCTTGGCAAAACCGCCGATGTACAGCCGCATCCCTGCTTGAGGGTGCCCATGCCGATTTCCCGCTGCTGCCACTGTTTTTTTAAATCGGAGTACTGCACCACCGGTCCTGCCGGCAGCTTGCCAAAAAAGGTGGTGACCATCAGAAAATCAACCAGTTTCCCATCAAAATATTCATCGCCATTGTAGACGTCGATGACATATCCCATCGAGGTAGTGGTGTAGACCATCACACCCAGCGGAAGCGGAAGGGCAAACAGCTCTACCATCGCAAGCGACAGCACCATCAGCAGCAGGTTTTTGATGATGCTCAGCCAGAACACCAGCCTTCTGCCGCGCATCTGCACCGTCGAGCGCACCAGTTTGGCACAAACCAGATAGTCCAGCAGCAGCGACACCAGCATCATCGGCAGCCACTCGGGCGCGTTGCACAGATAAAAGAAAAGGGAGGCTGCCACCAGCACCCCATTGCGCCAGCGGGCAGGACCCAGATAGAAGCACAGCAGGACCGCCGGCAAAAACAAAAAGCTGAAGGTCAGCGTATCCAATCCCACTCTACTCCTCCTCCTGCATCAAAAGCGAACTGCATTGGCTGTACAGCTCTTCCCGGGTCATCAGCGCTGCCAGCACGGTCACCAGCGCGTTGGTCGTCAGATGCTCCGGCAGATTGAGGTGGCGCATCAGCTGCTTTCTGCGCTGCGCACTGTCCGCTGTGCCGGAAAGTCCCAGCTCAAACAAATCCATCTTGGTGATCGGCTGCGCTGCCCGCTGTACCTGCTGCACACCGACACCCGCCTCCTCAAAAGGCTTTTTGCAGCAGCTGCTCGGGGATGCCTTCCACTCCCAGCTTTCCCTCCTTGGAGGGGTGCTGCTTGCGCTTCTCCTTCCCGTACAGGTCCGGGATATAGACATCCACAATCTTTTTCCTTTCCGCAGATGTTTCGGATAAACCCTCGAATCTGAAAGCCTGCCGCATCCGAGTCGGTCAGCACCGCCAAACCCTGTTTGTTTGCCGGGGTGCGCAGCATCGCCTGCATTTCCTTGTCCTTGTAGATGCGAAAGCCGCCGGTGCAGACGATGACCCCATCGATCATCCCGCTCAGCTTGATTTTATCATATTTTCCTTCTACCACGATGGCTCGGTCGGTATGTATCATGCTCTTCGTTCCTTTTTTTTCTTTTTATCGCAATCATTTGTCTTCGGATGCCAGCACAAACAGCTGGGTCACCGCCTGCTCAAGCAGGATGGTGGGGTCCGCGCGGCTGCTTTTCATCCGATGGTCGGTCTGCGCCAGACAGATGACCGAACGTTCCAGCACCCGCAGGGAGTAACGCGAACAGTCCCGCAGGCTGTTGCGCACCACAAAGTCCCTGCCCTTGTAGGAAAAATTTTGTTTGATGGCTTCTTCGCCCTGACCCATCTCGCGGGCAGTCTTTGCAATGTATAAATCCAGATAGGCGCCCGACAGCGCTGCCAAAATGGCAGTCGGCTGATAGCGCAGATACAGCAGGTCCTCCACAATGCGCATCGCCTTTTCAAAGCGGTCCGCCAAGATGGCGCGCGCCAGGTCATACACCGAGGCGTTGACCGTCTTGCAGGTGACCGTTTCAATCATCTGTTCGGTCAGCTCCACCGGTGTCTGCGGAGTGGCATTCCACTCTCCCTGCACATAGGCAGCCAGCTTTTCCAGCTCACCCGAAAGGGTGAGCATATTTTTTCACACCGCTCGATGAGCAAATCACAGCAGGCTTTGGATACGGTGCAGCCCTTCGGCTCCAGACGGGAGCGGATAAAGCGGCTTAAATCGGAGTTGTCTCGTTTTTCAGTTCGATGACAGCGCCCGCCTTGTCGCACAGCGCCACCAGTTTTTTAGCAGAGGCGCTCTTTTGGGCAGAAAATCCTCCTTGTCCACCACCAGCAAAGGACGGTGGTTTCCGGCGGGTCCTCCAGCAGCTCGGTCACCTTTGCCTTGTCCCGGCATTGAGCGCCTCAAAGTCAAACTTTTCCACCACCACGCACCGCTGCTGCGCCATCATCGGCAGTGCCTCGCAGGATTCGATGAGGTCGTCCACCTCCATCTGTCCGCCGTCAAAGCGATGGAGGTTAAATTCCTCCAGTCCCTGCGGCGCTGCCAGCTTGACCAGCTTTTTTAAGTACATCTCCTTGAGATATATTTCTTCTCCATACAGCAGGTAGACCCTGTAAAGATGTCCCAGCTTGATATTCTGCATCAGCTGGCTCTCCTCTTTAAAAAATCATGCAGACCCCTGCCCTTTCTTTTCCAAATCTTACAGTTTGACCCGCAGCGCAGGCTGCTCCAGCGTCCACACCAGGGTCATTCCCTTTTTTGTTCCGCAGCTGCCAGCCGTCGCTGTCCAAAACAGCATCCCAGCCATTTGGGTCCTGCTCTATTATACCATAACTCCTGCCGGTTTTTAACAATTTTTGTCGCCTGCGTGCAGCTGCACGCCGTTTCGGTCAAATTGCAGCTGCACGTCCCCCAGCAGTTGTGCGCCTACCCCTTCCCCGGAGGGAATCAGCTGACCGCCCAGCGCCTGCCGGATGTGCGGAGTAAAATTCCCCTGCGGGATTGCCGCTGCCTTGGCGTCGATTTCCTCAAGCAAAAGGTCGATGCCCGCACTGTCGTCGGTGGTCGGGCTGGTACACAGCAGCAGCTCCAACCGGTCGATGCCCTCACAGCGCAGCAGGCGCACCAGCTGGGAAGCCTCCCACTCGGAGCAGACATCGCCCACCAGCGCCGCCTGCCTGTCCCGCACCAGAACCAGCGCATTTTCTGTCTGGTAGAGGTACAAGGCGCGGTGCTGACCAACAGCTGTACGGTCTGTCCCGAAAACAGGCAAAGCAGCGACACCGCAAGCCAGCAGCCAACGCGCTGCCGCAGCCTGTGGCGGCTCATCCGTTCAAATCCATGCAGGGTGAGCGCCAAGCCCAGTGCAATCAACAGGGTCACTGCCAGCAGCCACAGGCGGTTGGAGGAAACCACCGCTGACGGCAGGCGGCTGACCGTTTTTCCCACCAGCAAAATCCAGCGGGCAAACAATCCCGCAAGCCCTGCCAGCACCCGGGCTGCCAACAAAAACAGCCCTGCTCCCACACTCTGATAGAGCAGCATGGCAGCCAGCGAGAGCAAGCCGAACAGCATCACCCAAGGGACCGCCCACAGCGAAAGCACTGCTGCCAGAACGCTCCACACCGAAAGCGCATGAAAGTGGTAGAGCAGCACCGGCATCCCGAAGATACCGGCTGCCAGCGAAAGACAGGCGGTGTTGGAAAATGTGCAGAAAACGAGGCGTTCCTCTTCTGCCGATGAGGGCTGCGCCAAATGCGCTCTGTTCCCACAATCGACTCAAGCCCGGAGTGCACAGCAGCAGTCCGAAGGTAATCCAAAAGGAGAGCAGGAAGGACAGGCTGTACAGCAGATAGGGAGAAACCAGCAGCATCGAGCAGGCTGCCACCGCCAGTGAACTCAGCCCGTCCCGCTCTCTGCCCAGCACCCATCCCAAGCCGGCAAAGGGTTGCCATGATGCCTGCCCGCACCGCCGAAGGGAAAATCCGGTCAGCGCAATGTATCCCCAGACCGGAAGCAGCGAAATCAGCTCGACTGTGCGCCGGCAGATGCCGATTTTTTCCAGACCCTTTCGGCAAAAGGCTGCCGCCATGCCGATGTGTAGTCCCGACACCGCCAGGATATGGACCAATCCCGCGTCCTGCATCATGCGGTAGAAGGGCTGCTCCAGACGCTGCGTCTCCAAACAGAATGCCCTCCACCAGTCCCAGCACCGGCGCGCGGTAGAGCGTTTGGGCGGTGCTGCGCAGCTGCTGTTGTAACGGCGGTCTTCCTTCTTTGACCCGCTGCACGCCAGGCTGCGCCCATCCGCTGAGAAAAAATCCCATGGCTGCGCAGGCTGTAACTTTCTTCCACCCTCCACTGTGCCGAAAAGGAAAGGGTATCCCCCGGCTCTGCCGCCGGTTCCTCAAGCTGTACAGCAGGCAGCGCAGTCCATCCGGCAAACCCTCTGCTTTTTGCAGGCGGATTTGATACCGGCTGCCGTAATCGATGACCTCTGCCTGCTCGACCGTTCCCAGCGCAGCTGAGGTTTGACCATCCATACGAAAAGCAAGAGCCAATCCCTCTCTACTGCAAAGGAGGAGCAAACCAGCGTCAACAGCACCCCGGCTGTCAAAAGGGTCGCTGTTTGCCTGTGCTTTTGCAGGAGGTGGCTAAGGATACAAAGCCGCAGACTGCCACAACCACGGCACAGACGGTGAGCAGATACAGCAGACGGGTGCTGCGCGCAGGGCATCCATCGCTCATAGCAGGGCAACCAAAGAGCGGTTGTCCCCACGACGCCGCAGCAAAAGGCGACTGCCGGACGCTTCACAAATTCTGCCTGTTCCTTTGGCACACGCCGATTTTTGTTTGTCAATCGTTCCACTGCTCTGCTCCCCGCCTTTCCGCTTTCTTGACCCTCTGTCCGTTTGCCGCCATCATTTTCCTTCATTATACTATAAATCCGAGGGCAGGAAAAGCATCAGACAGAAAAAGAGAGCCGTCCATCCCCTGTTTGTGCAGACCTTTACTTTTCCACCATCCATCGGTACAAACAAAAAGCCGCTTTGCTGCGCTTTTCCTATGTGGGTGCGCAATCAAACGGCTTGATGCTCCGAACAGTTTTGCTGTCGGCTGTATTTTCTTTACAGGATGATGTTCTTCTGCTCGCCTGCCGGGGAAGCTGCTGATGTTATCAAAAACAATCTGTGCCCTTGCCTGCATCGACTCTGCCGAAGCAAAGGCAACGTGCGGGGTCACCAGTGTGTTCTTGCTGTGCAGCAGCGGGTGTGCAGTGTCCAGCGGCGGCTCGGTTTCAAAAACGTCGACTGCCGCACCTACCAGATGACCGCTGTTGAGCGCATCTGCCAGCGCCTGCGAATCGACCACCGGTCCGCGTGCCGTATTGATGAGCATGGCTCCCTGCTTCATCCGGGCGATGGTGTCCCGATTGATCAGATTGCGGGACTGTTCATTGATCGGACAGTGCAGCGAAACGATGTCGCTTTCCTTGAGCAGCTGTTCGAGCGGAACAAACTGGATGAAGTCCGGCTCTTCTCCGGTGACATGGCGCTTGTATCCCAGCACCTTTGCACCAAAGGCGTGGCACAAAGCCGCTGTACGGCAGCCGATGGCTCCGGCGCCGACGATGCCCACTGTGCGGCTGCCCAGCTCACAGCCAACCAAGCCGTCCTTGGTCTGACCGCTGCGGCAGCGCTGCTCCACTGCGGACAGATTGCGCAGCAGCGAAAGCATCATGCACACCGCCAGCTCTGCAACCGCCTGGGTAGAATATCCTGCTGCATTGCTGACCTTGATGCCCATTTCTTTGGCAGCTTCCAAATCCACATGGTCCACGCCGGTGAATGCCACGTCGATGAAGCGCAGCTGTTTGCAAGCGCGGATGACCCTGCCCGACAGCGGCATATTGGCGATGATGAGAATGTCGGCATCCTGTGCCCGCTCAATCTGCACCTGTTCGTCGGTATTTTCTCATAGCTGACAAACTGATGTCCCTGTTTTTCCAGCTGCTGGGCAAATCCGCTCAATATTTCTGGGAAATTCCCAGCGATTCCAACAGTACGATTTTCATACAAGCTTCCTCCTTTAAAAGCACACTATGCAAGAATGGTCTCCTTGTTGAGTACTCCGTCCTTGAGCAGCACCACGCCGTCTGCCTCCACCGTTGCACCGGTCATAATCAAATCGTAGTGGCAGGCTGCCTTGACCGTTCCTCCCGAAGGGTGATGCTGGTACCGATGCCGATGTGGACCGAACCCTCCACACCCTCGTCCTCCAGCATAAAGCCGCAGAAGTAGCAGTGCGGGTTCATGCCCATGCCCATCTCCGCGATGTTGTAGACATTCGGGTCGTTCTTCTTTTCCAAATCCTCCCGCAGCAGCTGCGCCTGTCTGCCACCTTCAATCGAAATGATTTTTCCATCGCGCACCTGACAGACGACCGGCTCTTCCAAAACGCCGATGCCGATGTAAGGGATGCTGGCATTGGCGACGATGGTGCCGTTTGCACTGCCCTCCAGCGGGGAAACGTTCGCTTCAATGGTCGGGATGGTGGAAAACTGTCCCGATTCCACCACACCATACAGGGCATTCCCGCGTCTGCCTACGGCTGAGTAGGTCAGGTCGGTGCCGTGCGGGCTGGTCAGGTGGATGGTTTTACTGCCTGCCAGCTTGGCTGCCAGCGCTTTGCACAGCGGCGCAATCGACGGGAAATCCGCTTCGATTCCTCCGTGTACCATCATCTCCTCCGAAAAATGGGTCAGCACCAGTCCGCGCGCGCCGGAAGCTACTGCCTGCTTGACCGCCTGGGTGTGGGTGATGGACCTGCCCACCACGCACAAAAAGACATCCGCTGCCTTCATCGCCGCTGCCACACACTCCGGCGGCTCCTGTCCGTCCCGTTCCCTTGGAAGGATGACGCTGAGCACCGGCTGCGCGCCTGCTGCGCACACCGCCTCGGCTAAACATTCCGCAATGCTCATACGGGAGGCTTCGGTCACAATCAGGACCGTTTCGCCCGCTTTGACCTGTGCGCAGCGATTGACCACCGTGCCGGCTCCCTTTGCCATCATCACATTTCTCATAAACCGCCTCGCTCCTTTGCATAAAAATAAAGCTCCTGATTTTTATTATAAATCACCTGCTGCCGCCCGTCAATTCCCGAGCGGCAAATCCACCTTCTTTTTCGCTGCGAGCTGGTGACGAAAGTTAAGGTCAAATCGTCTGCTAATTTCTTTTTTAAGCAGAAGAAAACCCCTAAGCAACCGCATCAAAGCGATTTCTTAGGGGTTTCATCTTGAAAGTAGTGACCTAATTCTGATGTCAGTTCTGAGGTGTAATCCTGTACTCGATGCCTCTGGTTCTTAAAACGGAAGTACAGCTCACCATCGATCTCCTTCATTGGGCAGGTATACCAGCGTCCCATGTTCGTTATTTGGACCCAGTCACAGGCGTAGTTGATACAAAGCACCAGCATTGCTAATCACTCCGTTTCGATTACTTCATAATCGGGAGCTTCATACTCCTCCAGAGGATAATCTCCAGGGTTAGACATATAAAGTATCTCTGCGCCTTCTCTTGAACAGGAGATCATATAGTCCCCGTATTCTTTTGCCTCCTCTTCGGAATCGAAGAGTTCATCTTCTTCCTCCTCGGTACCATCGGGGGTATTTCATAAGGAGTTTGAATTTACAATCGGAATCATCGCCCAAAGGATTCCGAATCAAAAGTCATCTGTCGATTCATCGGAGTCGCTAGTTCCCTTTATAGCTAAGTATGCAGCGCCCACCGCTACACTGATAATGCCAACAATCTTTGCCCCAGCCTTTAGGTGTTCCATCCACTTAGCTTTTCGCTTTTCACGGCAATCGGAGCAGAGATTCTGTTTTGTACCCGGCTCAAACACTGCACCGCAATCGCGGCTGTCCTCCTTTTGGGTCTATCGAACATTACATCATCTCCTTTGTCCAGAAAGGCTGTAATCAAAGAATACACACTTCTCCTCGCTCTGTCAAGTATTTGAATATCCAAAAACAATAAAGAAAGTAAGATAACCACGGTGAAACATGAACCGTGTATTCGATATAACTGACCAATTCTCGTTTTTTAAGAATATCTATGAATGGGACATTATAGTTTCTTTGGATTTCTACACACACGCTGTTGTGCAAAATGGTAGAGGCGTTTCTCCGTCAAAATAGCGTTGCACCTTTTAATTATTTCTATGAACCCAATGCACACCCCTAAACCTATAATTAAAAAGTATATAGACAAAAAATGCAAAAGGCTCTATGACGACCATTTCACGGTTATCATAGAGCCTGCTTTCGTTAAAGATATATGCCCCTTGTAAGTAGGGGCTTTGCAAAAAATAAACTGGACACCCGCTTCGATACTCATTGTATCAAAACTGGTGTCCAGTTTTGGCGGAGAAGGAGGGACTCGAACCCTCGCGCCAGTTTTAGACCGGCCTACGCCCTTAGCAGGGGCGCCTCGTCACCAACTTGAGTACTTCTCCAGACTGGTAAGCGCAATGCTTTTTATTCCATTTTCACAAAAGGTGGAAATCTTTCCTGACCCTCTTGCCGCAAAAGAAATTCTTTGGCGGAGAGGGTGGGATTCGAACCCACGGCTCTTGCGAGTCACTAGTTTTCAAGACCAGTTCCTTAAACCACTCGGACACCTCTCCATCTAGCAACAGTCAATATTCTACCACAGCTTTTTTAAAATGTCAACCTTTTTCAAAAAAATTCCTGTCCGCCCTTCTCAATGGCGGACGTGCTCCATTCCCTGCGCCAAAATGGTCGCTACATGGTCGTCGTCCAGCGAGTAGTAGACCGACTTGCCCTCCCGACGGTTTTTGACCAGACGGCTGGTCCTGAGCAGCCGCAGCTGATGGGACACCGCCGACTGAGAGATGCCCAGCAGGTCGCTTAAATCGCAGACACACATCTCCTGCGCCAGCAGCGCTGCCAGCAGCTTTAAGCGGGTCGGGTCGCCAAAGACCTTAAACAGCTCTGCTGCATCGTCCATCTCCTGTTGGGTCGGCCTACGGTTTTCAAATATGCCAGCTGGTGATGGTGGGTTTCTGGCAGCATTCGGTTTCCGATTCCTGCTGCGGCTTCGGTCGATTTGGCATATGATTCCTCCCTGTCGGTGCCGTTTTATAATTATGATACTCTATTTCGGAAGGAAAATCAACCGCCAATCGACCGCCTGTTAAAATCGGTCCGCTCCTGCAAGACCGCTCCGGTATAATAATGTGCCAATATCTCCCGATAGCTTTTCCCCTGCCTTGCCAGATAATCCGCACCGTACTGGCTCAGTCCGACCCCATGCCCATAGCCTCGGGTGGTAAAGACAAAGTTTCCGTCCTGAATCTCCCAGTCAAAATCGGAGGAGCGCAGTCCCAGCAGCTCCCGCAGCCAAAGTCCGCTCTGCTGACTTTCGCCCACCTGCATCCGGGTCACATAACCGGAATCGGAGCGCTCGAGCACCGCAAGCCACTGTGCCGGGTCGTCCGACAGCCGGATGTCCTGCTGTTCCAGCTTCTGTTCCAGTTTCTGCCGCAGCTGCTCGATGGGGATGGTGGTCGTTTTTTCATACCCGGGTGCGTGCCGGTCGCCTGCGCTGTCCACCGCGGTCAAACAGGGCAGCTCATTTCCCCAGACATTCTGTGCCGGTTCGGTTTTTCCTGCGCTGATGGCGTGGTACGCCGCTACAATCGGCTGCCCGCTGCTGTCCACCAAAATCTGTCCGTCGACGCTCTGCGCCGCCTGACTGACCCTGCCCCAATACTCGTCAAAATAACTGCCAAACCGCTCCCTTGCCTGCTGTTCGGTCACATAACCCTGCCAGCGGGAAGGGTCGGCAGAAAAGTCATACGGCTGCCCGTTCTGCCGCGCCTGCTTTTGACAGTACAGCGCCCGGTATGCGCGCAGACCGCCTGCGCCTTGAGCGCCTCCTTTGTGAAAGGTAGCCGGCATCTCGGAGCACAGCGCACCGGTGACATACACCTGCACCGGCACCGTTTGTACCTTGCCGGTGCTGCGGTCGAGGATGCGAAACGGCTCCGGCTGGTCGGCTGAGCTGTTTTCCATCGGTGCTGCCTGCTGCTTTTGTTTGACGGTCACCGGTTTTATCTCCTGCTGCATCTCCATTTGGGACACCGGCTGCACCGCAGTTTCCTCGCGGCTGAACAACACCGGCAGCGCTGCCAGACACAGCGCCATCGACAAAGCTGTCAGGCTCATCCATTTCATCTGCCTTTCCCCTCTCCGTTTTGTTTTTCTGTAAGGCAGTATATGCCCTACCTTTCCCCGATATACCGGCACGGCAGAGGGAAAACACTATACAAACGCCGGAAAGTGTGATAAAATGAACAAAAACCGCCCCGCACCTTTGCGGAGCTTACAAAAGAAAGAAGGGCGTTTATTTTGAATTGGACCAAGCTTCTCTTTGCCATCTCGGCTGTCATCTGTCTGCCGCTGTATGGCTTTTTATCTATCACCCGCTTTGATGCACAGACCGGCTTCCTGACCGCCGGCATCCTGACCACCGTCTTTTTATGCTGCGCTGGCTGTACTGGCGGTGCTGATGCTGGCAGGCAGCTTTCTGCAAAAAAGCAGCTGCGCTTTTCCATCTTTAATTCCCGCCTGCTGGCGGTGCTGGCGATGGTGCTGGGCGGCGTGCTGGTTTTGTGCGGCGTCTTTGACCTGCTCAACATTGGCTATGCCATCTGGATTCGCTCGACTTTTTGCCGGCGGCGCTGCTGTCGGGTGTGCTGCTCTCCGGCGCACAGGCGGTCATGGCAGTGGTCAGCGGCATCGTCTTTGTCCGGCTTGGGGTATCCTTCCTGCTGGAAAGAATTGCCAACCGCAGCTCGATCACCTTCATCTTCCCGGTCATCTGGGCGCTGCTTGCCTGTGTTGAGATGTTCCGCGACTACCCGCAGATTGCCGGTATGCCCGAACGCACCCTCTATCTGCTGTGCCTGCTGTGCTTCACCCTCTTCCTGATGGGACACAGCCGCATCCTGGGCGATGTGGATTTTGCCAAGGGCACCTGCTGGATCAACGCCTTCGGCTTCTGCGGCGCACTGTTTGGTCTGACGATGACGGTGGGAGAGGTGCTGTGCTTTTCCAGCATGACCCTGCCGCTTTCCGATGTCTTGCTGGTGTTTGCCCTGTCGCTGTACTGCCTTGCCTTCTCCTTTAACACCTACGCCGAACGATAAGGCGGCATCTTTTCTTGCCGCAAAATAAAAGAGCCTTCTTTCCTCAAGAAAGAAGGCTCTTTTATAATTCGGTTCCGTCGTAGGTGTGGGTGCAGATCTCCCGGATTTTGCTCTGCAAGGCGAGCATATCCTCAAAGGCATCCGGCTTGTTGTGCGGATTGCGCAGCAGCGCTGCCGGGTGGAAGGTGCCCATATACCAGACGCCGTCTTTGTTAAACCATTCGCCGTGCTGGCGGGTGACCTTAAAGCCCTTGTCAATCAAAATGGTGGCTGCCACTCTGCCCAGGCAAACGATGATTTTCGGTTTGATGATCTCCAGCTGACGGCTGAGGTAGCCAATGCAGCAGGCGGTTTCCTCCGGTTTTGGGTCGCGGTTCTGCGGCGGGCGGCACTTGACGATGTTGGCTATATAGATGTTCCGCTCGCGGGACAGGTCCACCGCCTCCAAATATTTATCCAGCAGTGCGCCGCCTCTCCCTACAAAGGGTTCTCCCTGAAGGTCCTCGTTTTCGCCCGGACCCTCTCCCACAAAAACAACCTCCGCATCGGTCTTGCCGGTACCAAACACCACATGATGTCTGGTTGCCGCCAGCGGACACTTTTTGACATTGCAGGCACTCTTCCCGCAGCTGTTCCATCCTGTTTTCCATCTGTTGTTCCTCCTGTCTTTTTGCTATTATAGCACATCCTGCCCATGTGGGAGTAGTCCCACAGCCGATAAAATTTCCTTCACTCCTTTTTTTGTACGCCAAACAGAGAGTGTTGATGACGAAATATTGTTATATTTTTAACGATACTTGCAAAATCCTTTCAATCATACTATCATTATATCAGAAAATGGTGTATTTTCTGCACTGTTGATTTTATTTCAGGAGGATGTAAAACCATGAGCTATACTTTTCCAGTAGAAACTTCCGCAAGACACGTACACCTGACCGCTGAGGACTTCGCTACTCTGTTCGGCGCAGACGCACAGCTCACCGTTAAAAAGAGCTTTCCATCAAAGGTCAGTTTGCAAGCAACGAGAAGGTAACCGTTGTTGGTCCTAAAAAATCTCAGGCAAATGTCAGCATCCTGGGTCCATTCCGCTCCAAATCTCAGGTAGAGCTTTCCGCTACCGACGCCAGAAGCCTGGGGCTCAACGCTCCTGTCAGACTGTCCGGCGACCGGCTGGCAGCGCTCTTGCAAACTGGTTGGTCCTGCCGGTGAGGTTGAACTGACCGAAGGCGTTATCGCTGCAAAACGTCACCTGCACATCAGCGCTGCTGAAGCAGAAAAAAGCAAACGTTTCCAACGGCGAGGTCATCATGGTCAAGATTTCTTCCCCAGACCGCAGCCTCATCTTTGACGATGTAGAAGTACGCATCGGCGAAGGCTGCGACGCTACCATGCACGTGGACACCGACGAGTCCAACGCTGCCGGCTGCACTCCTGCTACCATCGGCGAACTGATTAAAAAATAAGACCTCGAAAGAACTGTTCCCGCTTGACAGGAACCTTTCTTTTCTATCCGCTCCTTTATTAAAAAAAGACGTACCGGCTTCGGTACGTCTTTTTTTGCTTTATTCGATGGTGTAGCTGCTGATGGTCGAGCCGTCCTCCACCGACTTGAGGGTGAAGGTGCTGTCCTGCAAGATGAGATAGCTGTTTTTGCTGCCGTTTTTCGGGATGGACACCGAGCCGGGTTAATGTAGTAAAATCCCTCGCCAAACGGCTGCGCTGCCGGGATGTGGGTGTGACCGTGCAGCAGGATGTCGCCGGTTTTGAACGGCGGGTGGTTGTCCATATTGAAAACGTGTCCGTGGGTCGCCCACACCATCCGGTCGTCCAACCACAGCGCCGCATACTCTGCCATGATCGGGAATTGCAGCACCATTTGGTCAACCTCGCAGTCGCAGTTGCCGCGGATGCACAGCAGCTCTTCCTTCATGCCGTTGAGCATCTCAATCACCTTTTTGGGCGCATAGTCGCGCGGCAGGTCGTTGCGCGGGCCGTGGTAGAGAATATCTCCCAGCAAAATCAATTTGCCCGCCTTCTCCTCGCGGTAGCGTTCAATCATCTTTTTCACACCAGTATGCAGACCCGTGCAGGTCCGAAGCAATCATCCATTTCATTCTGTTCATCCTCCCAAATTTTCATTTTATCTAGCCGCGCAGCCGGTCCAGCTCGTCAGAAATCTGCTGGCGCAGCTGCTCTGGCAGTGCCCGAATCTCATCCCTTGCCATCCCTTCGGTGGAAATCGGCGGCAGGATGCGGATGTTCACCTTTGCCGGATGAATCCATAGGCTGCCTTTTTTCATCAGCAGGTGGCTGCCGTCGATGCACACCGGTACCACCGGCACGCCTGCACGGGTCGCCATACGGATGGCGCCTGCCTTAAACTCGCCCAGCGGTCCGCCGCTGTTGCGGGTTCCCTCCGGGAAGATGACCACCGAATACCCCTGTCCCAGCAGCTCCTGCGCCTGACGCAGACACTCCATCGACTGTCGCGGGTCATCCCGGTCCAAAAGACACAGTGCAGCTGTTCCATCCAGCCGCGAATCATCGGAATCTTCTGGATTTCCTTCTTTGCCACCAGCGGGTTTGGTTTATCCAACTGGGTCAGCATCAGCGGGATGTCAAAATAGCCCTGATGGTTTGCCACAAAGACCACCGGACCCTGCGGGATGTTCTCCTTGCCGGTGGTGGTGATGTCCGCCCCTGCCAGGCGCAGCAGCCTGCCTGCCCAGTTGTTGACATGAGTGCGCACCAGGCGGTTGTGCTGTTCGGTCTTGCCCTGCTTGCCCATGCGGCAGACCCGCCAATATTCCGGCAGCACAAAAAATCAGATACAGCCAGAAGTATAAAAACCAGATTATCGTTCTCATCGTTTTCGCTCCCCTTGTTAATCTGAGAGCATACCGCCCTCTCTAGGTATTTTACACTACCGGCTGCCGGTTTGTAAAGAACGGTTTTTTCAGAGAAAATTTGCCCTCTCCTTTCCTGTCGATGTTTGATAAACTTTTCAACATTCTCCGGTGGATTTAGTTTACATTTCCCAGCTTTCATGGTAGAATACCTTCAGGCAGTTTCCATTTGTATACGATTATTTTTCGATAAAGGAGTAAGATACCATGAAATTTTCTGAATTTCCCTATGAGCGTCCCGATTATCCAAAGCTGATGGAAACCATCTCCCAGCTGACTGAACGCTTTGAGAAGGCTGCAAGCGCCTCCGAGCAGATTGAGATCATCAAAGAACTGGAGCAGCTGCGCATCGAGCTGACCACCAACGTCCAAATCTGCACCATCCGCTACACCGTGGACACCCGCGACCCATTTTACAGCCGGGAGGAAGAGTACAACGAGCAGATGGCTCCGGTGCTCGACGAAAAGCGCCAGGAGTTTAACAAGGCTCTGGTTGCCTCTCCTTTCCGCAAAGAGCTGGAGGAGGAGTTTGGCTCGCTGATGTTCAAAAACATCGAAATCTCCCTCAAGAGCTTTTCTCCTGAGCTGATTCCACTGATTCAGGAGGAAAACCAGCTGGTTCAGCAGTACCAGAAGCTGTGCGCCGGCGCTAAAATCGAGTTTGACGGCAAGGTCTGCAACTTGGCTCAGCTGGGACCTTACCAGCAAAGCCCGGACCGCGCGGTGCGCAAAGCCGCTGCACAGGCATACGGCAGCTTTTTTGACCAGCATCAAGCGCAATTTGATGACATCTATGACCGCCCTGGTCAAAAACCGCACCGAGCAGGCGCACCGCCTGGGGTCTTGCCAACTATGTAGAGATGGCTTACCTGCTGCGCCGCCGCAACTGCTACGGTCCGCAGGAGGTTGCCAACTTCCGCCGCCGGTCATCGAGGAGATTGTGCCGGTCAACAACGAAATCAAGCGCCGTCAGGCAAAACGTATCGGTGTCGAGGATTTCCAGGTATACGACAACACCTACTTCTTCCCGGACGGCAACCCGCTGCCGCACGGCACACCGGACGAGCTGATGGAAGCCGGTCGCCGGATGTATACCGAGATGTCACCGGAGACCGCCGAGTTTATCCAGATGATGTTCGACCACGACCTGTTCGATGTCCTCTCCAAGGAGGGCAAGGCAATGGGCGGCTACTGCACCGGTCTGCCAAAATATGATGCTCCGTTCATCTTTGCCAACTGGAACGGCACCGCAGGCGACGTCGATGTACTGACCCACGAAGCCGGTCATGCCTTTGCCGACTACACCGCACTGCGCTGCATCCCGCACCTTGACCTGCGCGACCCAACGATGGAGGTCTGCGAGAGCCATTCGATGTCGATGGAATTTTGACTGCTCCATGGCACCACCTCTTCTTTAAAGAGGACACCGACAAATACGAGCTGTTCCATGCGGAAAGCGCGATGACCTTCATCCCATACGGCTGTCAGGTCGACCACTTCCAGGAAAGCGTCTACCTGCATCCAGAGTGGACCCCTGCCCAGCGCAACGAGGAGTGGAACCGTCTGGAAAAACTGTACCGTCCGCACCGGATAACCACGAGGTCAACTTCTACAACCGCGGCGCAGGCTGGCAGCGCCAGCTGCATATCTTTGAATGCCCGTTCTACTATATTGATTACAGCCTGGCACAGATGATCTCCCTGCAATTCTGGAGCCTGTCGATGCACGACCACAAAGCTGCATGGGAAAAATACCTTGCCTTTTGCCAAACTGGGCGGCACCCAGACCTTTGTGGACATCGTTCACCACAGCGGACTTGCCTGCCCGATCGAGGACGGCGGTCTGACCGAAACGGTTGCAGACGTGCGCAACTGGCTGGACACCCACCAGCTGTAAAATCCATCATTTCACCAAAAGGAGGTTTTGCGGATGGCAAAACTGGAAAGGACCCCTCGCAGGATTTTGACCGGCTGCTGCATCAAATCGAGCAGAAGCTTTTTGCAGGGCAGCTTTACTGCTACCCTGGAAGATTCCAGCGATTTCTATGGTGAAGGCGCCAGATGCAGCGTGCGGGTCTTTGAGCGGTACAGCTACTTCGGCGGAAATCGTCTGAGTCTGAACCTCACCCTCTTTCAAGCCGGAAACGGTCCGGTGCAACTGTCCGCCATCACCGCCGGCGGCAGCGAGGCTGTCTTTTTAAGGTCAATACCATCGGAGAAGAAGCCTTTCTGGATAAATTGGAAGAAATTTTATAAACATCCACAATCCCAAACCGGACCTTTGCATTTTGCAAAGGTCCGGTTTTTTGATTTAGAAATAATTCTCTATCAATAAATGGATACTAAAACGGCACTTCCCTGCTTAGACATTTTCTCATAAAACTTTTTCAGGCTTTCAAAGGAAAGGCGCAAATCATCTTTAATTTCATCTGCTTCCTCCTCATATTCCCAAATGTCAGGATATATCTCATTTTCTGCAAATTTGTTCATGTTAAATTGCTCGATATACCCTTCAAAATCTATCGTCTGCAATGCTTCTGCAATTTCTTTTACCCTGTCGCTTCGTATTCCGGTTATAAATTCCCTGTATCTTCCCCGGAGGCAGGAAACTGTCCTACAATCGCTTCACTGATGAGGTTATTTTCCAGCGGTTCGGCAGCAGATTTCCCCGTCAGTAAAAAATGAAGTGCGTCCCACATTTTATCTATATCACAAATTTCTGCATCTTCCTTTTCCTGCAAATTTTCAACATCATCAAGTCAAAGCCCTGCTCCAACTCCATATCCGAAACAGCTTGGTAATTCGCAATCATTCCCATGTATTTCCCTCCCATTTCATTTGCAGCTTATAGCGGTTCCCTGTTCTGTCAAAGCGGTCACTTCGGCAAAACTTTTAAAGACCATTCATCCCTCAGCAAACGCTGTTCCAGAATTCGCGCGCTGTTTCATACCGCTGGTAGCACGGAGTATTTTGCAGAATATCCTGCTCCGACACACCCTGATACAAGACGATGCTTCGCATGGTCTGATTGAGCAGGCGGTAGCTCTGTTCGGACACCTCGGGGAATCCTTCGGGGAAGGACTCCCCACGCCTTCTCCGTTGCCCTCTGACGCCCACTCAAACTGCGGGAGCACAAATCCGGTGACACGTTCCACCGTCACATAAAAAAACGGCTTGTACGCCCTCTGGGAGGGTCTGTGTAAAGCGGTACTGCACATACCGGGAGCCTGCTGTTTCCCGGTCGAAGGTTTCGGTCAGACAATCGAACAGAGCGCAGACCTCCTCGTCCGACTCCGGTCCAAAACCAATCTGTTCGGCAAGCTGTTGCATCTGCTGCGGATAAAAAGATTAAGCATCTGCTGCCGCGCATTGTACAGAAGGTAGTCCACCGGTTCGACCGGTTGCGCGTGGTACTCCTCCTGCAAAAATGTTTCCAGCTGCTGCACCGTCTTGCAGCCAATCGTTTCCTCCATTGATCTTCTCTCCCTATACATCAAATTTGAAAGGTCATCCCTAAAAATTCTGCTTGTTTATCCCGATGATTTTCTCCAAACTCTTTGCGCAAGGTCACCATGCTCATCGTATCATACCCCAGTTTGTGGTACAACCTCAGCGCTGCCTCGTTCCGGGTGACCACCTGTAAGGTCATCGCTTCGATTCCGGGAAGCTTTTGCGCCTGCTGCTCTGCTAGGAGGATTGCCTGACTTGCAATGCCCTGTCCGCGCATCGGCTCATCCACAAAAATATCCTCCAGCTGCACAACAATCGGTCCAATCCTTTGCAGGTGAACAAAGCCGACATCCTGTTCATCCTGCAAAATGACAAAAAGCCAATGGTCGTTTGATGTCCAGCTTTCCAAATCCTGTATCACCAGACAATCTGGTTCCTCCGGCGGCTGTTCCTGTGTTTTCTGTACCAAATCCCGATGGAATCCCCAAAAAGCTTCGATTCGTTTTAAGGTGATCTGTCGATATTGCGGCTGGTAAGGTGTTAAGGTAATCATCCGTTTTCTCGCTTTCTGATCATCATAATGAACTTTTGAAGGCTCGGTATGATTTTTTTTGTTCTTACGCTTTCTATCATCAATCGGATTTTCCTTTGCAGATGCTTTGATTATAACACCGTCAAAATAAAAGTGCAAATCTGCTCCATCAGCTTTGGTGATACCTTCTGCCGACGATTATCTTTTACACAAAACACTGCAAGATTGCTTCTCTCTCCATTACTACAACTACTACTATATTTTATTTACTTTTCTTTATGGTATAATTCTCGGAATAATCGGGGTTTTTCTTGGAATAACTGAGATTTTTCTCGGAATAACTAAAAACAGGGTGCATTTTATTAAAGCTTTGCGCTTTCCTTTTTTTATAAAGAAGCCAAAACTTTGGATTGACGACGTTTTTTGTCGGCATGGGACGGTACCGACAAGCAAAATCATCTTTATATTAAGGTGGACGCGAGGATAGTGTCCGACTGAAAAAGTTTGTTAGCAAACAGTGACCGTTCAATAAGAATTTCCTCGGCTGCCCTATGTTTTTATAGCTCATCCTTTGGGATAGCACCCCTTCACCTATACTTCGAATCAGGGTGTGGGTTGCATTCAAACGTGCAACCTTTCGCAAAAAAGCAAAAAGTGAGAGTAACGCTTAAAGCACTACTCTCATTCTCTGAAACTGAAATCTTTTCGGATAAAACAAAAATGTCCATAAACAGCTTAAACGACGACCCTGCGGTTAACAGCCGCATGCTCTACCGACTGAGCTAAGGAGGAATGTCAGCGCCGCTCTATTTTCCCGGGCAGTCACCCGCCAAGTATTTTCGACACTGATGAGCTTAACTTCTGTGTTCGGAATGGGAACAGGTGGATCCTCATCGCCATTAGCACTGACTTTATGGTGACCCGTGGGAGAACGAACTCCCGATTGCGCCGTCAAAGGGCGTTTAGCTATTTGACCAACGGGCCAGTCACCCGCCATCAGGGACTCGAACCCGGGACCTGATGAAAACTCTGAACTAATGGCGGGAACAGGTGGATCCTCGTTCGCCATTAGCACCAAGAAAAATTCGTTTGTTTCGGACCCTCAAAATTGAACAATGAAAACAAGAGAAGAACTTGTGTCAAACACTTGGTCAAGCCCTCGACCGATTAGTACTGCCAAGCTCAATGCCTCACGACACTTACACCTACAGCCTATCAACCTTGTAGTCTTCAAGGGGTCTTACCTGATTGACTCAGTGGGATATCTTATCTCAGGAGCGGCTTCATGCTTAGATGCTTTCAGCGTTTATCCGTTCCGCACTTAGCTGCCCAGCTGTGCCACTGGCGTGACAACTGGTGCACCAGAGGTGCGTCCATCCCGGTCCTCTCGTACTAGGGACAGCTTCCTTCAAATATCCTGCGCCCACGACAGATAGGGACCGAACTGTCTCACGACGTTCTGAACCCAGCTCGCGTACCACTTTAATTGGCGAACAGCCAAACCCTTGGGACCGAATACAGCCCCAGGATGTGATGAGCCGACATCGAGGTGCCAAACCTCCCCGACGATGTGGACTCTTGGGGGAGATCAGCCTGTTATCCCCAGGGTAGCTTTTATCCGTTGAGCGACGGCATTTCCACTCACATACCGCCGGATCACTAACTCCAACTTTCGTTACTGCTCGACCTGTCCGTCTCGCAGTTAGGCTCGCTTATGCGTTTACACTCAAGGGCATGGTTTCCGTCCATGCTGAGCGAACCTTTGAGCGCCTCCGATACCTTTTTGGAGGCGACCGCCCCAGTCAAACTGCCCACCTAACAATGTCCCCCGACCGGTTTCACGGCCGCAGGTTAGAATTTCAACACTTCAAGAGTGGTATCCCAAAGGCGACTCCACAGAAGCTGACGCCTCTGCTTCTCAGTCTCCCACCTATTCTGTACATGAAATATCAAAATCCAATATTAAGCTACAGTAAAGCTCCATGGGGTCTTTCCGTCTTGTCGCGGGTAACCGGCATCTTCACCGGTACTACAATTTCGCCGGGCGGGTTGTTGAGACAGTGTCCAGATCGTTACACCATTCGTGCGGGTCAGAACTTACCTGACAAGGAATTTCGCTACCTTAGGACCGTTATAGTTACGGCCGCCGTTTACTGGGGCTTCGATTCAATGCTTGCACATCTCCTCTTAACCTTCCAGCACCGGGCAGGTGTCACCCCATATACATCATCTTTCGATTTAGCATAGAGCTGTGTTTTTGCTAAACAGTCGCCTGGACCTATTCTCTGCGGCTCTCTCTCCAGAGCACCCCTTCTCCCGAAGTTACGGGGTCAACTTGCCGAGTTCCTTAACAACCCTTCTCCCGTTGGCCTTAGAATTCTCTTCCCATCTACCTGTGTCGGTTTGCGGTACGGGCATCTTGTATATACACAAAGCTTTTCTCGCCTCTGTTCCAGTACACTTCCCTACTAATTTTCAGTCCCTTACGGCCAGGGCTACCAACGCCTGGCTTGTACCTTCCCAAAGTGTCCCTTTGCTTAAATACTTCGACGGTTACGGAATTTCTACCGTATGTGCATCGGCTACGCCTTTCGGCCTCACCTTAGCTCCCGACTAACTTGGAGCGGACGAACCTTCCTCCAAAAACCTTAGACTTTCGGCCATTATGATTCTCACATAATTCGCGCTACTCATTCCGGCATTCTCACTTGTGTAATGTCCACCACCGCTTCCGCTGTGACTTCACCCCTTACACAACGCTCCCCTACCATGCATCTTGTAATGCATCCCAAGCTTCGGTTATGATTTTAGCCCCGTTGAATTTTCCGCGCAGAGTCACTCGACCAGTGAGCTATTACGCACTCTTTGAATGAGTGGCTGCTTCTAAGCCAACATCCTGGTTGTTTTCGCAACTCCACATCGTTTTCCACTTAAATCATATTTGGGACCTTAGCTGTGGGTCTGGGCTGTTTCCCTTTTGACCATGAAACTTATCTCCCATAGTCTGACTGCTGTACTCACATTATCCGGCATTCTTAGTTTGATAGGCTTCGGTACCCGTTAGGGCCCTAGGCCATTCAGTGCTTTACCTCCGGTAATGATATACAACGCTAGCCCTAAAGCTATTTCGGGGAGAACCAGCTATCTCCGGGTTCGATTGGAATTTCTCCGCTATCCACACCTCATCCGCCGCCTTTTCAACGGAGGTCGGTTCGGCCCTCCATTGGGTCTTACCCCAACTTCAGCCTGGACATGGATAGGTCACCCGGTTTCGGGCCCTATGCACGTAACTTGACGCCCTATTCAGACTTGCTCTCGCTTCGGCTCCGTTCCTGAAGAACTTAACCTTGCTACGTACATACGCTCGCCGGACCGTTCTACAAAAAGTACCCGATCACACTTTGACGTGCTCTCGGTGCTTGTAAGCTTAGGGTTTCAGGTTCTATTTCACTCCCCTCCCGGGGTCCTTTTCACCTTTCCTTCACAGTACTCTGCACTATCGGTCACTGGGTAGTATTTAGGCTTGGAGGGTGGTCCCCCCATCTTCCCACAAGGTTTCACGTGTCTTGCGGTACTCTGGATACTGCTCGCTGACTTTAGTTTTCGCTTACGGGACTCTCACCCTTTCCAGTCTGCCTTCCCATGCAGTTCAGCTAACCTTTGTCAATGCTAAATGCAGTCCTAACCCTGAGAACATTGCTGCTCTCAGTTTGGCCTCTTCCGCGTTCGCTCGCCACTACTAGCGGAATCTCGTTTGATTTCTCTTCCTCGCCCTACTTAGATGTTTCAGTTCAGGCGGTTCCCCTCATACAGCTATAGATTCACTGTATGATACATAGGCGTTACCCTATGTGGATTGCTCCATTCGGACATCTGCGGATCAATGTTTGCTTGCAACTCCCCGCAGCTTTTCGCAGCTTGCCACGTCCTTCTTCGGCTCCCAGTGCCAAGGCATTCACCTTAAGCTCTTTGTAGCTTGACCATGTGTTTTGTTAATGGTTCTCTCTTTGTTTGAATTGTAGTATTTTTTACCCTTTAACGTTTTATTTATCGTTCTAGGTTTTTTTACCTCAATTTCGCAGTTTTCATTGTTCAATTTTCAAAGTCCGATTGGTTTGCAACATATTCGTTGCTGGTGGGCTCAAGTGGACTCGAACCACCGACCTTACGCTTATCAGGCGTACGCTCTAACCACCTGAGCTATGAGCCCATTTCGTTAGAGTGGCTTTCGGTTCTCTTTCCTCAACCCGTGGTGGAGATGAGGAGGATCGAACTCCTGACCCCCTGCGTGCAAAGCAGGTGCTCTCCCAGCTGAGCTACACCCCCGTATCAGGGTTTCGGATATGCCGCTCTCACCGCTTTTGAAGATCCTCTGGACCTTCAAAATTGAACAACATGTAAGTTTTTAATCAAGTTCTGACCGGATAAAACTGTTCTCTTGAACAGTTCTCCTTAGAAAGGAGGTGATCCAGCCGCACCTTCCGATACGGCTACCTTGTTACGACTTCACCCCAGTCATCAATCCCACCTTCGACAGCGCCCTCCTTACGGTTAGGCTACTGGCTTCGGGTGTTACCGACTCCCATGGTGTGACGGGCGGTGTGTACAAGGCCCGGGAACGTATTCACCGCGGCATGCTGATCCGCGATTACTAGCAATTCCGACTTCATGCAGGCGAGTTGCAGCCTGCAATCTGAACTGAGATGATTTTTCGGGTTCTGCTTCACATCGCTGTGTTGCTTCCCTCTGTTTGATCACCATTGTAGTACGTGTGTAGCCCAGGTCATAAGGGGCATGATGATTTGACGTCATCCCCACCTTCCTCCGTTTTATCAACGGCAGTCTCATTAGAGTGCTCTTGCGTAGCAACTAATGATAAGGGTTGCGCTCGTTGCGGGACTTAACCCAACATCTCACGACACGAGCTGACGACAACCATGCACCACCTGTCTTCGTGTCCCGAAGGAAGAACATATCTCTATGTTCGTCACTCGATGTCAAGACCTGGTAAGGTTCTTCGCGTTGCTTCGAATTAAACCACATACTCCACTGCTTGTGCGGGCCCCCGTCAATTCCTTTGAGTTTCAGCCTTGCGGCCGTACTCCCCAGGTGGATTACTTATTGTGTTAACTCCGGCACGGAAGGGGTCAGTCCCCCCACACCTAGTAATCATCGTTTACGGCGTGGACTACCAGGGTATCTAATCCTGTTTGCTCCCCACGCTTTCGAGCCTCAGCGTCAGTTACAGCCCAGTAGGCCGCCTTCGCCACTGGTGTTCCTCCTAATATCTACGCATTTCACCGCTACACTAGGAATTCCGCCTACCTCTACTTCACTCAAGAGTTGCAGTTTTGAACGCGACTATCAGTTGAGCCGATAGTTTAAACATTCAACTTGCATCCCCGCCTACGCTCCCTTTACACCCAGTAATTCCGGACAACGCTTGCCACCTACGTATTACCGCGGCTGCTGGCACGTAGTTAGCCGTGGCTTCCTCCTCGGGTACCGTCATTTATTCGTCCCCGAAGACAGAGGTTTACAACCCGAAGGCCGTCTTCCCTCACGCGGCGTCGCTGCATCAGGGTTTCCCCCATTGTGCAATATCCCCCACTGCTGCCTCCCGTAGGAGTCTGGGCCGTGTCTCAGTCCCAATGTGGCCGTTCAACCTCTCAGTCCGGCTACCGATCGTCGGCTTGGTGGGCTATTATCTCACCAACTACCTAATCGGCCGCGAGCCCATCTTTCAGCGATAAATCTTTGGTCAAAAGACGATGCCATCTTCTGACATTATGCGGTATTAGCGTTCGTTTCCAAACGTTATTCCACTCTGAAAGGCAGGTTGCTCACGTGTTACTCACCCGTCCGCCACTAAGCTATATATCCAGCAAGCTTTCAATATAGCTCCGTTCGACTTGCATGTGTTAGGCGCGCCGCCAGCGTTCGTCCTGAGCCAGGATCAAACTCTTAGATATTATGGTATCATAATGACCTCGCGGTCAATACAATCTTAATATAAGAAGTTTGAAACTTATTACTCCAAACGAAATCACTTGCGTTTGTAAAAGTACATTAAGCTTCAAAGAAATTAACTTGATTCTTTGCAATCTTACGATTGTTTTTTGCTTATCATGTTGTTCAATTTTCAAGGACCAAATTTGCTTCGCTGTATCAATGTGTTTCATCGAAACAGCTTATTTATTATAGCATGTCGTTTTGAGTTTGTCAAGCTCTTTTTTCAAGATTTTTTTGAACCGCTTTGGTTCAGCCTCTCGAAACTTCCCTGACTGGCTCACCGTTTGGGTTCCTATTGGACCGCTCTGGTGTGCCGCTCTCAGACAGCTCAATTATAATACCACGCCAGCTTCCTTTTGTCAACACCTTTTTTCAAAAACGCACCTCACTGTAAGTGAGGTGCGTTTTGTTTTATCCCTGTTCTTTTAAAATCAACCGATAAAGGAGTTCTTACATGATGAAGATGAAAAACTTGCCCTGCTTTCCCTGCTGCTCTCCACCGGAATCACCGCCTGTCCCATCGGCGGCAGCGACCCTTCACCCAGCTCTCCCCAGCAGGCAAAAGAGATGATGGACCAGTCCTCCGACTTGACCATCCTGGATGTCCGCGAATCGGACGAGTATGCCAAAGGACACATCGCCAATTCCATCCTTTTTCCTCTGTCCACCATTCGTCCGGCAACCACCGCTGAACGTCTGCCCGACAAGGACGCCACCATTCTGGTCTACTGCCAAAGCGGCAGACGCAGCAAAAAGGCGTGTATCCTGCTGACAAAGCTTGGCTATACCCACGTCTACGACTTCGGCGGCATCATGGACTGGCCATACGACATCGAAGCCTAATCTTTATCAAAGCTTAGTCTTTATCAAATCCTGTTCTTTCTTTTCTTCTATGTCCTTTTTCTTTTGACTCAACAGCACGCCGGCACACAGTGCCGTAAAGGGAGCCACTGTGACCAGACCAAACGACCCGATGACGGTATGCACCATCTCCGCTGCCACGTGCTTATAGTTTAAGATGTTGATTAGCGGTGTGCCCTGTGCCATAAACACCATCAGCAGGGCAATGTATCCCCCGAATAAGCCAGCAGCAGGGTGGTCGTCATCGTTCCCATCGCCGAGCGTCCCACGTTCATCCCGGAGCGGACCGCTTCCTTCCAGCCAATGTCCGGGCGTTTTTCAATCACCTCATGCACTGCGGAGGTGATGTCTACCGATAAATCCATCAAAGCGCCGGACGCTCCGATAAAAATGGACGCCATAAAAATGCGGGTCAGATTTAAATCCTGGTATCCGGCATACAGCAGGCTTTCCGAGGAAGACATCACCGCCCCGTGGATTTGGAACAAATCGGTAAACAGTGAACCCAGCAGGCAGGTAACTAAAATTCCTAAAAGGTCCCCGATACCGCGCTTGCACATCTGCGGTCAAATCCATAGACCAGCGCAATAATCAGCACGCTCAGCAATAAGGTAAAGACCAGTCCGGTCCAAATCGGATTATACCCCTTTAGATACAGCGGAACTAACAGCTTCCAGATGGCAAGAACGGTCAAAAAGAAGCTGAGCACCGCGCGCACCCGGTCCTTCCGCAAACAGAATCAAAAGAGGATAAAGATGGCGCCCATCACCAGCTCCATCGGGATGCGGTCGTGGTCGATCATCGTCACCATCAAAAATTTCGTCTGCGTTGTAGCTGACCACCACCTGCGCACGATCTCCTTGGCTAAACAGCTTGTCCTGTTCCAGCGAACCGTTGAGCATATTGACCCTTCGGCAGTCCTGCCTTTAAATTTGCCGCTGACAATTTCCAGCTGACATCGCTGCTCGCCTGAGCGCACCAGACCGGTGTCGATGATTTTGCTTTCATCGGTTTGGATGACCTTTGCAACACACTGTTCTGCCTCGCGGTAAATTTCCTGGTAACCGGTCGGCAAAATCGCCAGCCATGCAATAAACAGCAGGCAAACCCATACCGGCGCGTGATATTGTATCTTTTCCTTTGTGAACATTGCTTTCAGAGCGGCTTTCATATGATGTTCCTTTCCTATTCAGATGCAGCTGTCAAAGCCTTTTGCAAAAAAAGCGGCGGGGAATACCCGTCCGCTTTTTTGCTTTTTAGAAAACTTTTGGGAGTGTGGGATTTCTTATTTGTCAATGCCCATCAGGTCGGCAAGTTTGTGATAAACCTGTGTGTTGTCATAGAAGCCGCCAAATTTTTCCTGACCTGCGCCCTTTGCAAATACCGCTACCGGCAGACCGGTGTGTGCATAGGAGCTAAAATTGATACCGGATTTGTTGTTGAGCAGGTGGGTGATGGTAACCGACAGCGGCTCATAGCTGCCGTACAGAACATATTCCTTCTGATTGTCGGAGTCTGCTTTTTTACCGGACAGGGTTTTTCATACGCTGTTTTCAGCAGTCCAACCTCATAGTCGGTCAGCACCAGCTTGTCGTCTGCGCTGCCCTTGAGCTTTAAGCCGAACAGCTTCTCTACATCCTGCATCACCGTTTCAAAAGGAGTCTGATTTTCCTTATATTTGCTGACATAATCGCTGTCGAATTTTGCATAGGAGATTTTCTGGTTGGAGAGGTTGGTCAGATAGGTGTCGTAGTCGGTGCCTGCATAACCGATGGTCAGACCGCCGGTTTCATGGTCGCCGGTAACCGGGATCAGGGTGTCGTCTGGATGTTTCTTTGCAAACTCGATCGCTTCGTCCACTGCATCTGCCAGAGCGATGGTGTCGTTGATGGTGGAGCCTGCATCGTTTGCATGGCAAGCCCAGTCGATTTTTCCGCCTTCTACCATCATAAAGAAGCCTTTGTCGTTATCGCTGAGGACTTCGATACCCTTGGATACATAGTCGGCAAGCGCCCATTCACCGGATGCTCTGTCATTCTCATAGGAGATAGAATCGCTGTCTGCCAGCTTTTCTCCAATGATAACGACCTTCTCATCCTTTGCCGATACCTTTTCAGCCTCTGCCTGTGTCTTTACTACTTTGTAGCCGGCTTTTTCTGCTTTATCGTAGATGCTCTCCTGGTCGCCCTCTTTTCCCTGTGGGTCCAGCAGAGCGCCGCCTGCAAAGTAATCAAAATCAGAAGCGACCATCTCTTCACCGATTGCATAGTAGTTGCTTCTGCTTGGCTGATGGCAATAAAAGGCTGCCGGTGTTGCATGGTTCAGGTTGACCGAGCTGACCACACCGATGTCATAGCCCTTGTCGTGCAGCTTTTCTGCAATGGTTTCATATTTCACTGTCATGGTCTCATCCATGTTGATGGTGCCGGAATAGGTCTTGTGTCCGGTGGAAAGGGAGGTTGCAGTGGAGGCAGAGTCCGGGCAAAAAGAGGTGGAGTCATAGGTCACTGCCGAACCTGCTACCGGGAAGTTCATAAAGTTCAGCGGCTTGTTTCCATCGAGGATGTCGTCGTTATCCTGATCGGCTACTGCGCCCAGATAGTCGGATGCTGCCTGAAACTGTGGGTAGCTCATACCGTCTCCGATGAACATGAAAACATATTTGGGCTTTTTGCCGGTTGTTGCCGAAGCGGTTGTGGTAACCTTTCCTTTGTTGCTGACTGCATCGGAAAGAGTTTTCTGCGGAGCTGCTGCGGAAACACAGCTGATGAGCAGGGCGCTTTGCCAGGGAAGCTGCCAGAATTTTTTGAAAATACCTTTTTGATTTGCATGGTACACTCTCCTTCGTGATTCTTTCTTCTTTGCTCGTGCATCTCCTATTTTACCGATTTCGTGTAAAAACCGCTCACGCGCTTTCGTTAATCTCCGGTTAAACTCACATCCAAAATGTTAGTAATGAGTAAAACCCTGTCGAATCCATCTGCTTTTTACCTGCTTTTCTCCCCTCTGTTTTCTTTTACCGACCCAAGACCCTCTTTCAAAATTTTCTCCTCGGAGGTACCCCTTTATGAAACAGCTGATTCCCCACTTCTATCCAAACTTTGCGTGTATCGCTTCCCGCTGCTCGGACAGCTGCTGCATCGGCTGGGAAATCGACATCGACCCCGACACCGCCGACTACTACCGCAGCTGCATCACCGACGGCGACCCCTTTTCCCCGCAGCTTTCTCAAAAAATTTGCTGGGAATTCCCTGCCCATTTCCTGCTGAAAGAGGATGACCGCTGTCCTTTTTAAATCAGGATAATCTGTGCGAAATCTACATTCACCTCGGAGAACAGGCGCTGTGCGAAATCTGCGACCAGCACCCGCGCTTTCACGAGTGGTTCGGCGATTACAAGGAAAGCGGACTGGGACTTTGCTGTGAGGAAGCCGTCCGCCTGCTGCTGGAAAGCGGCGAGCTTTCCTTTCTGTCACGCACCATCGACGAACCGGCAGACGACCAACCCTTCGACTCGGAGCTTCTTTCTGCGATGCTTTCGGTTCGGCAGCAGATGTTCTCCCTTTTAAAAAATACCAACCTTGCCTTTGCCGCCCGCTTGCAAATCCTCCTGCGCTATGCCGATGCGATCCAGCAGGCGCTCGATTTTGCCGATTTTCCTGCTCTGACCGCTCTCTCGCAGGAAATCCCAGCGCAGCTGTTCTCCTCTCCCTGTGATTTTACCGATTCACCACAACTGCTTCTCTCCGACCTGCTGTACTTTCTTGCCTCTCTGGAGCCAATCGACCCGCGCTGGACCAAACGCCTGCGCAAACTGGCACAAAAACTGCCTCAGCTGCTTCCTCTTTCGGAACAGCTGCCCTTTCAAAATCTGTGCAGCTACACCCTCTACCGCTACCTGCTCAAATCGGTCTGGGATAGCGATTGTCTCTCCCGCACCAAATTTGCCGTCCTCTTCACCCTCCTCTGTCGGCTGCTGTGGCTGGCTCTCCCCGGCGAGTCAACAAGCGATTTGCCAGTTGAACCGCCGACCGACAGCCGCATCAACTGTATCAAAGCGATTTCCAAGGAATTGGAATATTCGGAGGAAAATCTCCAGACCCTTCTGGACCTCTCCTGGGAACACGAGGAGCAGGGAGGATTTCTTTCCGTCAACTCCCTCTCCTGTCTTTCTTGCTTTCTCTTTTAATCTGCTCAACGAAAAGGACCCTGCTGGATTGAAAAATTTCAATCCAGCAGGGTCCTTTCTTATGTATCCATAAAGCAGCAGGATGCTTCACCGTTTTTATTCTCCGTCGCTCTCTGCCCAGCCTTTACTCCGTCCGACTGCCTTGTGCCAGCCGTGAAGCAGCCTTTGGTGCCTCTCCTCCTCCATCTGAGGATAGAAGGTGGTATCACAGTGCCACAGACGGCACAGCTCTTTCCGGTCCTTCCAGACACCCACCGCCAGACCTGCAAGATAAGCTGCACCCAGCGCCGTTGTTTCCCGAATCATTGGACGGTCCACCCTGCAACCGAGAATATCCGCCTGAAACTGCATTAAGAATCGGTCGCGGCTGGCTCCTCCGTCCACCTTCAAGCTGTCCAACGGGATTCCGATATCCTTTTCCATCGCCTTGACCAGGTCATAGCTCTGGTAGGCAATCGACTCCTGTGCCGCACGGATGATGTGTTCCCTCTTGGTCCCTCTGGTGATGCCGATGATGCAGCCGCGGGCATACATATCCCAGTGCGGCGCACCCAGTCCGGTAAAGGCAGGCACCAGGTACACCCCGCCGGTGTCCTCCACCTTCTGTGCGTAGTATTCCGCATCCTTGGATTCGGTGATGAAGCGCATCTCGTCGCGCAGCCACTGGATCACGGCGCCGCCCACGAACACGCTGCCCTCCAGGGCATACTGCACCTTGCCGTCAAGGCCAATGGCAATGGTGGTGAGCAGCCCGTTCCGGCTCATACAAGGGGTATCGCCGGTGTTCATCAGCAAAAACAACCGGTGCCATAGGTGTTCTTTGCCTGCCCTTTTTGGAAGCAGCACTGACCAAACAGCGCCGCCTGCTGGTCGCCTGCAATTCCTGCAATCGGGATATTTTCCCCCGGATGGTGGTATAGCCGTACACCTCGCTGCTGTTGCGCACCTGCGGCAGCATACAGCGCGGAATATCCAGCACCTCCAGCAGCTTTTCATCCCAGTCGAGGGTGTGGATGTTGTACAGCATGGTGCGGGAAGCATTGGTGTAGTCGGTCACATGGACCTTGCCGCCGGTCAGCTTCCAAATCAGCCAGCTGTCCACCGTTCCAAATAAAATTTCCCCGCCTTTGCCCGCTCTCTTCCGTTCGAGATGCGGTCCAATATCCATGCAATTTTGGTGGCAGAAAAATAAGCGTCCGGTATCAGTCCGTCGTCTGCCGGATATATCCGTCCAACCCCTGCTTGCTCAGCGCATCAATCCGGTCTGCCGTTCTGCGGCACTGCCAGACGATTGCGTTGTAGACCGGTCTGCCGGTCTTTGCATCCCACAGGATGGTCGTCTCCCTTTGGTTGGTGATGCCGATTCCCCGAATATCCGAAACCTCCACCCCGCTTTTGGCGATGACCTCCATCATCACCGCATACTGCGAGGAATAAATTTCCATCGGGTCGTGCTCCACCCAGCCCCTCTCGGGTAATGCTGGGTAAACTCCTTCTGTGCGATCCCGATAATATTCTGCTGTTCATCGAACAAAATGGCGCGGGAACTGGTGGTTCCCTGGTCCAGTGCAAGGATATAGCTTTGGCATGGCAGTCCTCTCCTTTTTCGATTACTGATAATATCGTTTGATGATAAAGTTAACCCACAGTCCCGCAATCCCATCGGCTGCCAGTACGATACCCAGCACCCGCATGGTGATGACCAGCGCATTAAACGGGTTAAAAATCAAAAGGATGCCAAGAGCAATGATACACACTGAAACCACCGTGGCTGCCACCCAGCGCTGATAGCCGTAATTTTGAGCATCAGCCCTCTTTGCAGCTTGGAGATGCCCTCCACCAGCACCAGGATACCCAGTACAATCGGCAGCACCGCAAAGATACCGCCCGGATTGAGAAAAGAAAACAGTCCGATGGCTACCAGCACAATCCCTAAAAACAGCTCCCCTGCAAAAAACGGAGAGGCTCTTGTTGCGAAAATAGCTGATGATGCGCAGCACGCCGTACACCAGCGAGATAATTCCAATCCCATAGGTGATGACATTGAGCGATTCCTGCGGAAAAATCACCAGCAGTACACCGGCTGCAATCCTGATGATGGCTGCCAAAAAGTCGTTGACTTCAATATGAATCGTTTTCATTTTCTTTCCTCCTTGCATTAAATCACAAAGGTGAACGCCTGCGCATTCTCCAGCAGATTGTCAATCAGGTTGTCCTCTTTTTTGCTTCTGCCCGCATAGCTGCTCACCGGTGCAAACACGCCTCCGTGGGAAACCAGCAGCGCCCTTCCCGGTTTGCCTTTCAGTTCATCCAGAAAGTTGTAGACGCGGTCATAAAAATCGCGGATATTCTCCGCCTGCTGATAGTGATGATTTGCTGCATAATCCCAAAATGCCCGGGTGTCAAACTCGTCCCAGCGCTTCCCCTGAAACTCTCCCATATCCCGCTCGGCAATGCGCGGCTCGTAGAAAATAGGAATCTGACTGTTTTCACAGATAATCTGCGCCGTCTGCTTTGCCCTTTGCAGCGGGGGAGCAATATACCCGGTCAAACTGCCGGTCAGCCAGCAACTGCGCGGTTTGCTTTGCCTGCTCGATTCCCCGGCTGTTAAGCGGAATATCCTCCTTGCCCTGCTGTTTTCCCCAGGCTGTTCCACTCGGTCTGTCCATGACGGACAAATGTTATCTCCATAAAAGGTCCTTCCCTTCTGTTTGCTCCTTTTAAAAGCAGCAAAGCGCAGGCTGTTTGTTTGCCCGCGCTTTGTAAGTTGACTTTTGCTTTTCCGGTTTACATTCCCGAGCCTTTTTTGGTGAAGGGCTTTCTGCCTGCGCCCTTCGACTGCGGTTTTGTGCCGCGCGGTGCATACCCTTTCTGGAAGGAAGCATTGGAGCGCTGCTGTCCGCCTTTGCTGCCTGTCCGTTCCTGCTCAAAACTGCGGCGCGGTTTGCCCTGTGCGTTATATTGAATTTTGCCTGCCGGCGCAGCCTTGTGGGCAGCGCTGTTCAGAATATCTTCGTCCAGGTCACCCAACACCTCCGGCGCACCGGAGGAAGCTTTGATGGCGTTGCGCAGCATCCCGATTTCTCCCGGACGCAGCTCTCTCCATTTGCCGGGAGCCAGCATTCCCAGTTTCAGCGGTCCTACTGCGGTGCGTTTGAGTCTGGCTACCTCCAGCCCGACCGCCTCGCACATCTTTCTGACCTGTCGGTTTCTTCCTTCATAAATCACAACCTGCAACACCACCCTGCCCGGCTGTTTTTCCAGCACGGTTACGTGAGCAGGACTGGTTTTTTGCCGTCGATTTCCACACCGGTGGACAGACGGACCACCTGCGCATCGCTGATTTCCGGGCGCACGGTGACGCGGTAGGTTTTGGAAACATGGTGGCTTGGGTGCATGATGAGGTTGGCAAATTCGCCGTCGTTGGTGAACAGCAGCAAGCCTTCACTGTCCTTGTCCAGTCTGCCGATGGGGTACACCCTCTCCGGCACATCCTCCACCAGCTCCGCTACGCATCTTCTGCCCAGCTCATCGTTCATGGTGGTCACAAAGCCGCGCGGCTTGTTGAGCATGATATAGTATTTCTGGCTGCTCTTCTGAAAATAGACACGCTCGCCGTCGATGGTCACGACATCGCGGTTCGGATTGATCTTCTGTCCCAGTGCTGCAGGACGACCGTTGATTTTGATTTTGCCCTGCTCGATCCACTCCTCTGCCTTTCTTCTGGAAGCAATTCCCTGCTCAGAAAGGACCTTCTGTATTCTGATTCCCTTTTCCATTGCGAACTCCTTTAAACTCAATATCCTCATTCCCTCTGCCGCAGCAAGAATCTGTGCTGTTTGAGAGGGGACTTCTTGCTGTATTCTATTTTAAGTCAAAGCAGCAGGGCTGTCAATCTCCTTTTACTGTTAAGACACAAGCTTTTTTCCTCTTCCGCCGTTCTGTCTGTCAAACGAAAACTTTTGGCAAACTGCAAAAATCTTTTTCTTTTGTCCTCCATCTTCATCTCCACGATAAACTGTAACCGATTCCATTGTTTCCTTTATATAACGTTAAAATTCCAGTCCTTTCCCTTCCCTTGAAAGCTGTCGTCAATTATGTTAAAATAGAAGCAAACAAATCTGCTCTGTCTTTACTGATTGTACAGAGATTGGAAGGGAGAGATACTGCCTTGAAGATACAGGAATCCGGTGAAAACTATCTGGAAACCATTTTGATGCTGGAACAGAAAAAACGGAACGGTTCGCTCCATCGACATTGCAAACGAACTGGCGTTTTCCAAACCCAGCGTCAGCCGCGCCATGAGCATCCTGCGCTCTGCCGGTTATATTACGATGGATAAAAACAATCTGATTCTACTGACCCGGGAAGGACGGCAAAAGGCGGAGGCAATCTATGAGCGCCACTGCATCCTCTGCCGTTTTTTGGAGGATGTCCTCGGAATTTCTGCCGACACCGCAGCAGCTGATGCCTGCCGCATCGAACATATCATCAGCGAAGAAACCTTTGACCACATCAAATCCTTTCTGAATGAACAGGACACCGACGGAGGGCAGCGATGATCGCGCCCAATGCGCAGGAGCGGCTCACGCAGATCGTTGAGCCGCTTTTGTTTTGGTATCAAAAAAATAAGCGCTCCCTTCCCCTGGCGGGACCAGCCCACGCCCTACCGCGTGTGGGTATCGGAGATCATGCTCCAGCAAACCAGGGTAGAAGCAGTCAAGCCCTATTTCGAGCGCTTTCTTGCTCAACTTCCCTCCATCCAAGCGCTTGCATCCTGTCCCGAAGACCGGCTGCTCAAGCTGTGGGAAGGTCTTGGCTATTACAGCCGCGCGCGCAATCTGCAAAAAACTGCCCGCCTGTTGGTCGAGCAGTACGACGGACAGCTGCCTGCCGACTACCGACAGCTGACCACTCTGCCCGGCATCGGTGACTACACCGCCGGAGCCATCGCCTCCATCGCCTTTGGGATCGCCGTGCCCGCTGTGGCCGGCAACGTCCTGCGGGTAATTTCCCGCATCCTGTGCTGCGGCGATGACATCGGTCTGCCGCAGACTAAACAATCTTTCCGTCAGCTGCTGCTTCCGGTTGTTCCGCAGCACAGCGCCGGCGACTTTAACCAGGCGCTGATGGAACTGGGTGCCACCGTCTGTCTGCCCTCCTCTGCGCGCTGTCTGCTGTGTCCGCTGTCGGCACTGTGCTGTGCCCACCAAGAGGGTTGCACCCAGCAGTACCCGGTAAAAGCGCCCAAAAAGCGCGGCAGATTCAGCAACGCACCCTCTTTGCCATCCTCTGTCGGACGGCTGAGGGCACCTTTACCCTGCTGCACCGCCGACCGGACAGCGGACTGCTCGCCGGTCTTTGGGAAATCCCTTCGGTCGAAGGAGCACTCACCGAGGAACAGGCACAGCAGGCAGCCGCACAGCTGCTCGAACCATTTGGTCTTTCTGTTCTTTCGTTGCAGCCGCAAAGCCTGCCCGCCACATCTTCACCCACATCGAATGGCAGATGAGCTGCCTGTTGGTCAAAACCGGCGACAACACCCTTTCCCGCAGCCAAATCGACCGCCTGTTGCCGGAAGATTTTCTGCTGACCGACCGGCTGGATTCGGTTTCCCTTCCCAGTGCCTTTCAAAGCTATACCTCTTTGTTGACCACCCTCATCGGCAAGCCTTCCCTTTAATATTTTGTAAAAGGAAGACACTGCCATGGTGATCCTGCTCAGCGGCGCCTCGCACACCGGCAAAACCCGGTTGGCACAACAGCTGATGGAACATCTGCATATCCCGTACCTTTCCATCGACCACCTGAAGATGGGTCTGATTCGCAGCGGTCAGACCACCCTTACCCCCACCGACGACCAGCAGCTGACCGACTACCTGTGGTCCATCGTGCGGGAGATGGTCCAAACGGTCATCGAGAATCATCAAAACCTGATTGTGGAAGGCTGCTATATCCCGTTTCATTGCAAAGATGATTTTTCCTCGCAGTCCCTTCTGTGTTTTTCTAACGTCAGCCTTTCGGTGCGTCTGGGATTCCTTCTGATTACCGCCGGTGTCTTCCTTCGGATGCACCTGAGCCAAGAATCCAAAGAGAGGTGTACAATCAAACTGTTATGGATGCGCTGATTTTTTCCTGTGGGACCGGCGGCGGTCACAATTCGGCAGCCAACGCTATCAAACAGGAGCTGCTTCGCCGCGGTCATCGGGTCACCATGCTCGACCCTTACTCCCTTTCCAATACACGGGTGGGAAGCTTCATCAACCAAAGCTACATCAACCTGGTCAAAAAAGCACCGCGCCTGTTCGGGCTGGTCTATCAGCTGGGCAACCTTTACCGACGGCTGCCTGTTCACTCACCGGTCTACCATATCAATCATCGGATGGCGCTTCCGGTTCAGTGTTTTCTGGAAGAGGGCAACTTCGATTTGATTATCATGCCGCACATCTTCCCCGGTGAAATCCTGACCAATATGCGCGACCACGGCATCTGCCTGCCACCCACTTTGCTGATTGCCACCGACTACACCTGCATCCCCTTTACCGAAGAGGTGCAGTGCGACCGATATGTCATCCCCTCGGATGACCTGTGTCCCGCCTTCACCCGCTGGGGATCCCCAAGGAGCGGCTTTACCCGCTGGGCATCCCGGTAGACCAAAGCTTTGAAAATCCCCCCTGACAAGCAGGAAAGCCTGCGCCGTCTGGGACTGGACCCCTCCCTGCGCTACCTGCTGGTGGTCGGCGGCAGCATGGGTGCCGGTGGACTGATGCGGGTCATCTCCATTTTGCAAAAACAATATGAATCCTCCCCCGACATCCGGCTCATCGTCATCTGCGGCAGCAACCAACCGCTCTACCGGCGGCTCAAAGAGCGGTACGGTGAGCGCCTGCTGCTGGTGCAGCACACCTCGCAGATGGCAGACTATATGAAAGCCTGCGAGCTGCTCATCTCTAAGCCGGGAGGACTTTCCTCCACCGAAGCCGCTGTCTCCTGCACGCCGCTCATCCACATCAATCCCATCCCCGGCTGTGAGAGCAAAAACATGGAATATTTTTCCTCCCGCGGGATGAGCCTTGCGGTTCATTCGCTGCAAAAGGAGCTGCTGCCTGCCGTAGAACAGCTGTTGCAGCCCTCTTCTGCCCGACAGATGCTCGCGTGCCAGCAGCAAAACATCTCCCGCCATGCTGCCGAGCGCATCTGTGAGCTTGCCCAGCAGCTTGTTGACAGCTCCATTTCGGCTGTGTCAAAATAATGCAGAATTTTTTGTATATCAAAAAATCCCGTTCTCTGACTAAACAGAGAACGGATTTTTATTTTATTCTTCTTAAGTACGATTCAGGACATCCTGCTCCAGACTCAGCAGCTTTTCCTTGACCCACAGTCCGCCGCCGTAGCCGACCATTCCGCCGTTTGCACCGATGACCCGATGACAGGGCACAATGATGGCAACCGGATTGCGATTGTTTGCCATCCCGACCGCACGACAGGCTTTCGGATTTCCTGCCAGTGCTGCAACCTGTCCATAGCTCATCGTCTTTGCATAGGGAATGGTTTGCAGCACCTTCCAGACCCGCTTTTGAAAGTCGGTCCCCTGCAATTTCAGTGGAATCGAAAGCTGGTGCGACTGCCCGCAAAATATTCTGTCAGCTGCTGCTGGGTCTGTCGCAGCAAATCTGTATCATCCGCATACCGGACCGATGGGTCTGGGTCAAAATGCAAGCCGGTCAGATAGCCGTCTTCCTCCTCCAAGCGCAGACAGCCTACCGGCGAATCGAAGCTGTATCGATAGAGCATCCCATCAATCCTCCCTTTTTTCCACCAGAATCGGCTTCTCCTTCTTACCAAAGGGGAGCTTGATTTCGGTCATAGTAATGGAAATCAGAATGATGATTCCACCGACCACCATCTGTGGCGACAGCGGGTCATAACCCAGCAGCACCGAAAAGATGGTGCCGAACAGCGACTCGGTGGACAGGATGATGGCTGCCTTTGCCGAATGAACATGCTGCTGTGCGGTTGTCTGCAAAAAGTAGCACAAGCAGGTGCTGAAAACACCCAGATAGATGACCGCACCCATTCCTTCCGAAGAAAGGAAGGAGGAAAAATCACCGTCGGTCAGCAGGAAGGCAAAAAATCCCCAGACTGCCGCTACGGCAAACTGCAAAAAATACAATCACCTTTGCATCCATCTTCAGCGCTAAAATGCCGGTGGTCACAATTTGGCAGGCGAACAAAAAGCACAACCCAGTGTCATCAGGTCGCCAATCTTAAAAAGCAAAACCTTCTGAAAAGTTGATTGACAGAATGCCGATGCCCAGCAGGCACAGGAAAGAGGAAACGATAAATTTCGCTCCCGGTTTTTTCTTGCTGATTGCCCACCACAAAACGGCACGATCACCACGTTGGCTGCGGTGATAAAAGCGTTGTTGGAAGGGGTGGTGTACTGCAGCGCCACCGTCTGCACATAGAACGCCGAGGAACAAAAAGGTACCAATCAGCAATCCGCCCTTGATGTGTTCCTTCTTCATGTTTTTCTTCAGGTCCTTGTGGAAAACAATCCCGACAATCAGTGCCGCGATTGCAAAACGAACGAACATGATGAATGCCGAGCTCATCTGCGCATCCAGTGCCATCTGCGAAGCGATAAATCCACTTCCCCAGATGATTGCCACTACCAGCAGCGACAAGCTCCCCATCACTTCTGCCCTCTTCTTTTCCATCTTCTCCATCCTTTTCTCAGAAAATATTTATGCAACGCGCTGTAACTGGTGCCGCTCCAGCCAGCCAGAACGATGATAATAAATCACCATCGTCAAAGCACTGGTCAGCCCGGTCAGCGAATAGCCTAAAAATACAACAATAATATTGTGGAAAACCGGCATTGCCAAAGAAATCCAAATGACTCTCAGCACGCACATATTGCCCACCAGCGCCAGCATCGGCACCATCGAGATACCCGCTCCGCGCACCACGCCGCAGTAGGTGTGTGCAGTTGCCAGACAGACATAGCCCGGCACTAAAAAGTGCATCATCTGCACCGCATAGGACAAAACCTGCTGGTCGGAAGAAAAGACCCGCAGCAGCTTTTCTCCAAACAGATACAGCCCACCCGACAAGGTCAGCGTCACCGCCAGCGCAATCACAAGGCAGGTCTTGGCTCCCTTGCGCACCCGGTCATAGTTTTTAGCTCCGATGTTCTGTCCGGTAAAGGTGGTGATTGCCATAGAAAAGCTCATCACCGGCAGGATGGCAAAAGCCGTCTATCTTGGTGTAGGCGCTGCATCCTGCCACCGCAGCTGCACCAAAGCTGTTGATGTTGTACTGAACAATCAAATTGGAAAAGGAGATGACCGCATTCTGGATTCCTCCCGGCAAGCCGATGCGAATCGTTTCCAGCAGCACCTTTTTATGAAAGCGGATGTCCTTTAAAATCAGCTTGTAGCTCTCGGTGCTGGTCATCAGACGAATCAGCACCAGACACGCAGAGATTGCCTGTGCAATCAGCGTCGCCCATGCAACGCCGGCAACGCCCATCTGAATCTTAATAACAAACAGCAGGTCCAACAGGATGTTGACCACGCTGGAAACCATCAAAAAATACAGCGGCGTTCTGGAATCTCCCACCGCACGCAGGATACCGGAACCCATGTTGTAAATCATCAGTGCCATCACACCCATGAAGTAAATCTGAAGATAGGTCACCGACCCCTCCATGATTTCCGCAGGCGTATCCAGAAGGCGCAGGATGGTCGGCGAAAGTGCGACACCTACCACTGCCATCACCAGACCGGACACAAGGCACAGCGCAATGGTGGTATGAACTCCGTCGTGTACGCCTTTGTGGTCCTTGGCTCCGAAAAACTGGGCGATGACCACGCCCGCGCCGGTGCCCAGACCGGTGAACATTCCGACCATCAGGTTGACAATCGGCGTGCTCGCACCCACCGATGCCAGCGCATTGGCTCCGATGTAGTTGCCGACCACGATGGAGTCGACCGTGTTATAAAATTGCTGGAACAGATTGCCCAGCAGCAAGGGAAGTGCAAACAGCAACAGCTGCTTCCAGATGACTCCCTCTGTCATCAGACCTCTGTTTTCCTTCATTCTACCACCCTTTTCTGAGGTATCATTTTATCTCCATTTAACATGGTATCACAGCTTTTGTCTGTGCGCAACCCCAAAGCAGCAGAATATACCATCGGTATGGTCTTGTATGCTTATGCAATCAAGCGTGCGACAGGGTCGGAAACATCCTGCGCCGAACGCCATTGATTTGACAACCTATGCGGTTGACCGACAGATTTGTCGCTACCTTGCCGTCGCGCAGCAGCAGATGCGGCTGATAGTTTTCCTGCCACCACCCGCCTTTGTGCCACTCCTCAAACGAAATATCAAAGGTCTGCTGCGCCAACTGGTCGAAGCTGGTGCGCACTGCAAGATTATCCTGTATCTGATCGTCAAAAATATACTTTTTGTTGTTTATTGTGATATTTTTTCTTGTTGTTATTTTGCTTTCTCTTCTTATTTCGCCAATTTGTTGATATGATTTGACTTTATACCAAAAGTTGATTTTAATATCCACAAAAAAGACCCGCTTCAACCGAATTTCGATTGAATCGGGGTCACATTTTAAAATGATAAGAAACGATTCTTTCATAGAAACTGTCTATATAACAAAAAACGCGTCCACAAACGTGGACGCGTTTTTTGTTTGCGACACAATCTGCCGCTGGTCTGAGTGACGGGACTTGAACCCACGGCCTCTACCACCCCAAGGTAGCGCGCTACCAACTGCGCCACACCCAGATGATACTGACCATTATAGCACAGTCCCCACAGAAATCAAGAGGATTCCCTTAGATTATTCTTTGGTGAACTGGCTCTTGTCTACACCACACAGTGGGCAAACGTAATCGTCCGGCTCCTGTGTCAGATCTCCTTCGTATACATAACCGCATACATCACATACCCAGCGTTCTGTTTCTGCCATTGTTGTTTCCTCCTTTATAAAATGAGATTTATCAACACCGCACAGCGGGCAGACGTAATCGTCCGACTCCTGTGTCAGGTCCCCTTCGTACACATAACCGCATACGTCGCAGACCCATCTCTGTGCGGATGTCTGCTGTTTGGTTGCCGCTTCCGGCTCAATATAGGAAGGCGCATTCTTCGGCGCTCCACCCTTGATAACCTCATGGTAGTAGCGGTAGGTCATCGGAACGGTGTTTTTCAGCTCATACGCCTGCTCCACCGATGCCAAAATCACCTTGTGGGTCGGTGTATCTGCAATCGAAACCACCTGACAGATCAGCGCACCGCTGCACTGCTCATCCAGCACCGGCAGTCCATCCTTGATGGTATAATGCAAGCCTTCATATTTGTCGTGGTCTCTGCCGGAGACAAAGCCCAGCTTCTGAATGACTTCCTTGCGGGTCTTTTCCGAAAGGATAGATACCGAAAAGCGGTTCTCCTTCTCAATCAATTCCCATGTATAGTTGTCCTTGTGCATACTGATGGCAACGATTGGATTTTCGCTGGTCACCTGAAAAACGGTGTTGATGATACACCCGCATGGACGCTGACCATCCATCACTCCAATCTGATAAAGTCCATAGGACAAGTTGCGCAAAACTTTTTCTTTTGTATCCATCTTTTCTTCCTTCTTTCTGTTTCTTTTTCCTGTTTATTCTACATATCCATAAAGCCCGCGCACCGAAACCTCTCCCGCACGCACCTTTACTTCTTCTTTTTTGTGTCAGACATACCAGTTGACCGTCGCTGTCAATGCGAATGGCTTTCGCTTCCGTTGGCGTCTGCCCTTCCCGGCAAATGCAGACCTGTCTGCCTAACGTAATGCAACCGGCAGAGTAGGCATCCAGCAGTTGCTTGGGATCTGCTTTTAGTAAAAGTAGCCAATTTTGCAGATGTACCCCGATCTCCTCGAGCAGCTGGTAGGCATCCGGCACGCAGCAAAACACCTGAGCGACCGACCCTGCATCGGGAAGACCCGCCTGCTCAAAAAAGGATGCCGGCTGACATAGGTTTATCCCGATGCCGCACACCGCCAAGGAGCGCTCCCCACTGCGGCTTTCGCACAGGATGCCCGCCAGCTTTTGAAGCTGCCGTCCGCCTGCCTGCCAACCAGGTCATTGGGCCATTTGACAAACAGCCCGGCTTGCTGTCCCAGCTGGCTTTCCAGCGATTGATGCAGCGCCATCCCGCTGCCAGCGGCAGCCATTGCAGCTGCTGCGGCTCCAGCGAACAAAACAGCCAGGAAACAGTCAGGCTCTCCCCCGGTTCGGACTGCCAGCTTCTGCCCAACCGTCCTTTTCCGGCAGTCTGACGATGTGCCATCACCACTGTTTTGTCCGGCAGTTGTCCTCCCTGCCGCTTGAGATATTCGTTGGTCGAATCGACCACATCCAATTCCAACAGTGAAAATCCGCCGCGTAGCTGTTTCATCGGTCTCTCTCCTCCAAGGGCACATGGTTAAAAACGATGCTTTTGCCCTGAATGTCGATGGTTCCATAGGTGGGATAGAACGGCTCCTTTGGACTGCCCATGCTGCCCGGATTAAAGATGTGCAGCCCGTCCCGATACGCATAATACGCCTGATGGGTGTGACCGTACAGCAAAACATTGGCATCTTTGCTGCGCGCCTGGTCAATCAGCTCTCCCAGGCTGTACTTCACATTCCACTGGTGTCCGTGTACGCAGTAAAACTTGACATCCTTGACATAGGAAATCAGCGTATACTCCTCATTGGCGCCAAAATCACAGTTTCCGCAGACACGCCACTCCTCCACCGGCACTCCATACATCGCCTGGCGGAAATCGCGCAGACCATCCCCCAAAAAGATGAACAGTTCCGCCTGTGGCTGCTGCTCGATGACCTTTTTTGATTCGCTCCACCCTGCCGTGGGTATCGGATAATACGACAACTCTCATCTCTAACCCCTTTTCTGACAATTCTATTATCATACAATCGCTCTTTTTTTGCAACTGCCTTTTTCTCTTTTTTATCTGCATTTTAACAAAATTCATTTCCTGTCCATTTCTTTTCTCTCTTGAGCTGCTTTCAAAGGAAACTTTCCCCTTGCCTTTTCATATAGTAAAGAATGAACCGCAAATCATTTTTAAACACAAGCCCTATCGGCAGTAAAACAGGAGGAAATCATCATGTCTTCTTTTAAACAACCCTCTCCCGCACAGCTGGACCTTCTTTTTAAAATTGGCAGGACAACAACTTCACATCGACCCACAGGTGCTGCGCTGTCAGCTTGAGCAGGAGATTTCAGCTCCCTTCAGGCAAATATGGATTCGCAAAGCGCCACCCGGCTCAATGCTCTGCTTGCTGACCCGCAAAAGCTCCAGCAGATGCTTTCCAAAACCGACCTGTCCGCCCTTTTGCAGAAGATGAAATAACCCAACCCCATAAACCATCTCAAAGGAGGGAACCGCCTTGTCCCAAACGGAAAACACCCCTGATTTGGGTGCAATGATTTCCCAGCTGCTTGCCGACCCGCAGCGTATGCAGCAGCTCGGGCAGATGGCAGCTTCGCTGGGTTTGGGTGCGCCTGCACAGTCTTCTTCCAATGAGACTGCTTCCTGTGGCGGTCTGCCCGACCTGTCCGCTGTACTCGGCGCTGCTCCCAATGAAACCAATCCTGTCATCGACCCTTCCCTGCTTCTCAAACTGCAAAGCGCTATGCAGAGCCTTTCCCACCCCAGTCCCAGCGTGGAACTGCTGCGTGCGCTGCGCCCGCTGCTCTCTGCCAAGCGCGCCAAAAAGGTGGACGATGCGGTGCGCATCATGCAGCTGGTCCAGCTGCTTCCCACCTTAAAGGAAATCGGTTTGTTCCGCTTAGGAGGTGACAGCCAATGAAGTGGCAGCAGCGGGAATATTCCCCGCAGCAGATGCAGCAGATGCAGCAGGAGGCACTCGAGCGAGTGCGGCAGATGCAGCAGCGTTCCCGGCAAATCCTCAAGCGCCCGTCGCACCCGCCATCCTTCTTTGTCGAACCGCAGTCCGACCCGCCCGTTCCTGTGCAGCCGGCTCCTTCTGCCGAACCACACCCAACCAGCAGCTATCACCCGCAGCCGCAAACACAACCTTTATCTTCCGCAGATGCAAACGGCGGTTCCCTGCTGGATTTTCTTCCCCTCGAACGGGACCAGCTGCTGATTCTCGGTCTGCTCTGGCTGCTGTACAGCGACCATTGTACCGACAACACCCTGATGCTGGCGCTGCTCTACCTGTTTTTGTAGCGCTCATACCAAAGCGGAATCTCCCGCTCAAATCCGTCATACTGCTGCATCGCTCGATGGCAGCTGCGCGCAAAACCAGACGCCTGCCTTCCCGGTCGCTCATCAGGAATTTTTGTCTGACGACCATCCCTTGGTAATGGGACCCAGGATTTCATACCCTCTTTGCTCCATCTCCTGATTGCTTCCATTTTTTTCTCTTCTCCTTTTCTCCCTGCTTTTTCTCCTATCTTGTCTTATTTTTCCTCTTTACCAAATGCAATTCCCTTCCATTCCACTTTTTACAGGCTGGATGGAAATTTTTAAATTTCTTACATTCTGCTATTTTGCATTGACAATCGACAGAAAGAACAGTAAACTGATTTTGTAGACTAAAACACTTTCCTGTAGGCTTACTGCCAAAAGGAAGGATTCCCATAAAAGATCGGAGGTCCTACCTGATGAGTGAAAAATTGATTCCTTTGTACTGCTTGACCGGCTTTGTCGGTTCCGGAAAAACCACTGCTCTGCTGAGCATTCTCAAACAGAATCCAAGAAAAAAAATCGGCGTAATCTTCACCGAACCGAGCATCTTTAAAAGCCACGACCTGATGAACGAGGGAGGACATCTCGATCGAACACTTGGAAAACGGCTCTCTGCAATGCAGCTGCAGCGAAGACGCTATTGTACGCGCACTCCACTTTATGCAGCAGTGTCAGCCGGAGATGGTGTTCATCGAAGTTGCCGGTCTGTCCGACCCTATCCATATCAGGCACATCCTGGAGCAGGAAAAAACCGCTCCAAACAGCACCCTGCTCACCGAACACTATGAGATGCAGGGCATCATCTGCCCTGGTCGATGCGGACAACTTTATGGAGCAGATTCAGGATGTAGAGACGATTCGCCTGCAGCTGTGTCACTGTCATCTGGCGGTTATCAACAAAGCAGACCTGGTTTCCCCCGAGCTGCTCACCGCCATCAAGGCACAAATCCGTCGAATCAATCCTGACTGTGACATCTCCAGTTGCTCCTACGGCGGATTCAGCCTGGAGCTGTTGGAAACGACCTGCTGTCCCACTCCACCGATGAAGGTGAGCAGGACCTGCCCGCCGAGCTGCGTCCCGACTCGATTGTACTCAACTGCATCCATCGCCTTCCACGGGAAAAGGTGATTGCTTTCATCAAGCAGTTTGTACCCGAAACCTACCGCATCAAAGGCTTCTGCCTGTTTGAGGACGGTTGGAATCAAGTCGATGTGGTCGGCAACAGAATCAGCTGTTCCCGCTGTATGCCTCATTCCTCTTCCCGACTGATTTTCATTTCCAAAATTGGTCATGCCCTCTCCGAGCCGATTCGCCAATCTGGAACGAGCTGCTCGGCCTTCCGATGCAGCTGCACGACTAAAGAAAAACCAAAACAGCTTCCTGTTTTCAGGAGGCTGTTTTTTATTTTCAAATATAGTTACTTTATCAACTATGCCTTAATTATAAGCTAGACCTGATTTCTTTTATTTTACGATTGTTTTATTCAATTTATTTGAATGATATGATTGAAACAAATTATAGTATAAAAGAAATATTTTCAGCAAAATCCCCGTTATTTTATTGTCACACAATATTTTTTTGCTGTTTTATCTTAAAACATTTTAGTGTTTCTGCTTTATTTTACTCGCCCATCCTTATCACTTTTGATAGAAGATTTTCTGTAAAGTGAAAATCCCTCTTCTTTTCTTTGTTTAATTCATAGAATGTTCCATTTTTATTATGTAAATCATTGAATTTTTATCAACTTAAAGGTATAATATTGGCATAATTTGCAGGAGCGCCGGCAAATCCTGCAATTATGTGCGGTAATTACTTTATTTTAAGAAGAGGTGTCGTTATGTTAAGTCTACTTGGCGTAGTAGTTGTTGTCATCGGCTTTGCCATGAAAATGCAGCCCATCACCATCATTTCTATCTCTGCTCTTTGTCACCGCAGTATGCGGACAGATCCCTATGGAAGAATTCGTAACCATCATCGGCAAATCCTTTACCGCCAACCGTACACAGCTGGTCGCCTTGATTGCCATGGTGCTCACCGGCAGCTTGGAACGAAACGGACTGCGAATCGCCGGTGCAGAGTTGATTAAAAATGTCAAGGGTCTTACCTCCAGTATGCTGATTTCCGTATGGTGTGTACTCAGCCATCTGTTCATCATCTTCAAAATTCCAATCGGCGGTATCAACTCCTATGTTCGTCCAATCCTGATGCCTATGACCATCGGTGCCATCGAGGCAAAAGGCTATGAACCAACCCCTGAGCACGTTGAAACCATCAAAGCTTTGTATGGTGCCAACCAGAACCTTGCCAACTTCTTTGGTCAGTGTATGTTCCCAACCGCTGCTGCTGTCCTGCTGATTCAGTCCATCATCGCCAGCGTTGGCGTCACCGTTGACGTTATGCAGATTATCCTGGTACAGCTGCCGGTCGCTGTCTTTGCTATCTTTGTCAACGCAGGACAGGCATACATTGTCAACAACATGATGATGAAGCGCTATTCCAGCAAGCCTGCTGCTCCATCAGCCAAATAAGGAGGAAAAGTGATGTTATCCTATTTTTTAAGCCCTGAATTCACCGTCTCTGATAAACTGGTACAGGTGCTGTACCTGCTTTCCGGATTTTTCTGTATGTATTCCGGCATCCGCAGCTGGACCAAAGGACAGCGAAAACCCGTTTGCCACCGGATTTTTCTGGTTCACCCTGGGCATCATTGTAGCCTTTGGTATGTGGCTGACCGATTTTCAGGTCGGCATTCTGGTTTGCCTGATTTGTATCCCGGCTGCATTCAATCGCGTAAAACGCAATACTCTGCAAACTCCAACGCAGGAGGAACAGCGCGCCAACTTCAATAAGATTGGTATGAAAATCTTTATCCCAGCCCTGTCCTCCGCTGTGTTCGCTTTGGGCATCGCAATCTTCCTCAAAGGCTGGAACTCGCTGATTGGCTCGCTGCTTGCTACCATCTTTGGTATCACCCTGCTGCTGATTTGGAATAAAGAAAACAAGATTATGACCTTCATGGAGGAAGGTCGCCGCTTCTGGGTATGGCAAGCGCCATCTTTATCATGCCTCTGCTGCTGTCCTGTCTGGGCGCTGTCTTCACCCGCGCCGGTGTAGGCGAAGTCTTTGCAAGCGTATTCAGCAAGATTATCCCGGAAGGCAACATCTATGTCGGCATCCTGGCATACACCATCGGTATGGTGCTGTTCACCATCATCATGGGCAACGCTTTCGCTGCCATCACCGTTATGACCGTTGGTGTCGGTGTTCCTTTCGTTATGAACCTGGGTGCAGACCCGCTGTACATGATTTCCCTGGCGCTGACCACCGGTTACTGCGGCACCCTGCTGACCCCAATGGCTGCCAACTTCAACATCGTCCCCGGCATCTATCTGGAAACCGAAAACAAATATTCCATCATCAAAATGCAGATTGTACCTGCCATCCTGATGTTCATCTTCCAGGTTTCCTATATGTGCATCGTAGCAAAATAACCTTTATCCCATGCTGCACAAACTGTTATCGTGCAGCCTCCACTCGTCACCAACCGCTGTCCCTTCTGTCGAACATCTGCTTATCGGCAAAAGGTTCTTCTCTCTTTACCTTTTGCCGATAAGGCTGCTGTCTGTTCCGACCGGAACCCAAAAAAGAAACAACCTTGCCCGTCGATGATTGAAAACGCTTGAAAGACTGTTCCTCCTTTCTTCCGTTTTCCTCTGCTGACAGACTCTGTTGCAGCTTTTGCGGACAGAAGGCAGCGGATGTATCTCTCTTCCTGTACCGGCAGCAGGATTGCTGTCGGCAGCTGGTAAGTTTATCAAAAGGAGAATGCAACATGAAAGTTTTGGTTACCGGTTTCCAGCCTTTCGGCAAAGAAACCATGAATCCTTCCTTCGAGGCAGTCAGAATGCTGCCGGATGAAATTGCCGGTGCACAGATTGTCAAAGAAGAAATTCCCGTTGTTTTCCGCAAAGGCGGTCAAGCGGTTCACGAGGCAGTTCGCCGCGAAAATCCTGACATTGTCATCCTGGTCGGACAGGCAGGCGGACGCGCTGCAATGACCGTTGAACGAGTTGCTATTAACTGCGAGGACTGTCCAAGCGGTTTCCCGGACAACGAAGGCAATGCTCCGCAGGACAGAAAAAATCTATGCCGACGGTCCTGATGCTTACTTTGCTACCATTCCAATCAAGGCAATGGTCAAAAAAATGATGGACAACGGTGTTCCTGCTTCCGTTTCCAACACAGCCGGCACCTACGTCTGCAACGACCTGATGTATCATCTGCTGTATCAGCTGGCACATGAGTTCCCGAACACACGCGGTGGCTTCATCCATGTTCCGTATGCAACCATTCAGAACCATCCGAACATGGCTTCGATGACCCTCGAGGAAATCAGCCGCGGTCTGCTGCTTTCCGTAGAAGCTGCCATCGAAAACGAACAGGACATCGCTGCTGCCGGCGGTGCAACCCACTAATGAATCCAAACAGCTCTTTCCAATGGAAAGAGCTGTTTTTATTTTGCAAATTGTATTATTCTTAATTTTGCGGGCATGATGGATTTGATTTGTTTTATTAACACATGATATTTTGACCTTATTTTTGCCGACAGTAAACTGACCGATAATCGACATCAGGCGGCTTTTATTCGCTTTGACTATATTTTAACGTTTGATTTATTTAAAATGCCTACAGATTTCTATGAATAATAAAAACAAACTTTTGATTTTTTATTCAATTTATAGAATATTCATATTTTGTTTAAAATAGCTTGTCTTTAGCGCTTTATCGTAGTATAATGTTAGCAAAAGTCATAAAGATTGCCAACTTTATGACGAAAATCCTTTCTTTCAATCTATTAAAAGGGGTGTTTTTATGTATTGGTGCTTGCTTGGCGTACTGGTGGTCATTATAGGTTTTGCTGTTAAGCTGGAGCCTATTGCCATCATCGTCGTTTCGGCTATCGTTACTGCAATCTTTGGCGGAATCAACGTCATCGACCTGCTGGAAACCGTCGGAACCACCTTTGTCGCAAACCGAAATCAGCTGATCACCATCATTCTGATGATTCTGACCGGCACACTGGAGAGAAACGGTCTGAAGGAAGCTGCTGCTGACCTGATCCGTCGCGCAAAGGGATTAACCTCCGGTGTACTGATTGCTATCTGGAACATTGTGGACGAAATCTGCATTATCTTTTAAGATTCCGATTACCGGAATCACTTCCTTTGTCCGTCCAATCCTGATGCCAATGACCTTGGGAACCATCACTTCCAAAGGTTATGAGGTTGCTCCAGAACACGAAGAAGCTATCAAGGCTTTGTACGGTAAAGGTTCCAACTTGGCAAATTTCTTCGGTCAGTGTCTGTTCGCAGCAAACTCTTCCGTTCTGCTGATTCAGTCCACCTTGGCAAATATTGGCTACGATGTCGATGTTATGCAGATCGTTATGGTTCAGGTTCCTGTTGCTTTGTTTGCAATGGTTGTCAGCGCATCTCAGAGCTATCTGGTAGACAAGAAGATGATCAAGAAGTACTATCCTGACATCTACAAAAGCGACAAAAAACCAGCCGCTAACTAAGCAGAAAGGGGAGTAAACCAAGATGTTATCTTATTTTATGAGCCCAGAGTATTCCATCTCTGACAAACTCGTACAAGTTATGTACATCCTGTCCGGTCTTTTCTGCATGTATTGCGGTGTAAGGGCATGGATTGTAAAAGCCAACAAACACTTTTTGCCAACCGGAGCTTTCTGGTTCACTCTGGGTATCGTCGTTGCATTCGGTCAGTGGCTTCCTCCGCTTGCCAGCGGCATCATTGTTGCCATCACCTGTATCCCGGCAGCACTGAACATGGTAAAATCGGGCAACTTAAAGTCCGCCAGCAAAGAAGAACAGGTGAAAAACTACAAGAAGATTGGTATGAAGATTTTTATTCCTGCATTTGGCGCAGGTGTATTCTCCATCATCATTTCCTTCTTTATGAAGGGCTGGAGCTCTCTGCTCGGTTCCCTGTTTGCCACCATCCTCGGCGTCATCCTGCTGGTCATCTGGAACCGCGAGAACAAAGCTATGACCTTCCTGGAAGAGGGTCGCCGATTCCTCGACATGACCAGCGCTATCTACATCATGCCGCTGCTGCTGTCCTGTCTGGGCGCTATCTTCACCAAAGCCGGCGTTGGCGACGCGTTTGCCAATATCTTTGGTAAAATCATCCCATCCGGCAACGTCTATATCGGTATCGTTGCTTACGCTCTGGGCATGGTGCTGTTCACCATCATCATGGGCAACGCATTTGCTGCTATCACCGTTATGACCGTCGGTATCGGTGTTCCGTTTGTTATCAGCCTGGGCGCAAACCCGCTGTATATGGTCACATTGGCAATGACCTGCGGCTACTGCGGTACCCTTCTGACCCCAATGGCAGCTAACTTCAACATCGTTCCCGGTGTTTACCTCGAGGTAAAGGATAAATACTCCATCATCAAGATGCAGCTTGTTCCATCTCTGCTGATGCTGGTATTCCAGATCATCTATATGTGCATGATGGTCAACGCATAAAAAACGAAATCACGTCATTTCGAAAGGGTCCGCTGTGTCATCTTTGCCGCAGCAGACCCTTTCAGAAATGTTATAAAAGGAGACAACAAAATATGCCCATGCCGATGAATAAAGGCGCCAAAATCGTCATCAATCAGTGGTGCCGGGTGAAGCCGGGCGAAAAGGTTCTTATCATTTCCGACGACACCCATGTCAAAGAAAGCATCGCGTTGTGGAAAGCTGCGCAGGATGCACAGGCAACTCCTGCCATGATCACCATCCCCGAGGACTGCACACAGCCCGGGCTGATGTTCGATTCGCTGTTGGGATTTTTTCTACATCACGATTTGGTCATCGGTGCAACCAATTTTTCGTTGATTACCACCAATGCCGTCCGGGAGCTACTGCAAAACGGACGACGCTTTCTTTTCGCTTCCTCTTGCCACCAACAACAACCATTCGATGCTGTCCTTCGACTTTTTTTGCAGATGGACCCACAGCAGGCAGGGGAGCACGCCCGCGGGATGATGGAAGCTTTGTATAAAGCACAGACCATCCACGTCACCACCGAACTTGGGACCGACCTGCATTTTGGCAAAAGGGACGAAATCGGTCTATTTAACGGTCTGGCGGACCGTCCCGGAAAGGTAGGCTCCTCCAGCTTTGAAATCTTCATCGGCATCGAGGAAAGCTGCACCGAGGGCAAGGCAGTCGTGGACGGTTCAATGGGGTATCTCGGTATTCCCTCATCGCCTATCCACCTACACTTTTCGCGGGGACGGTTGGTTGAAATTGAGGAAAATCGCTCCGGCAGATACCTCAAACGTTATATGGAGGGCTTTGATGACCCCAGAATCTATGTGGCAGGTGAATTTGGAATCGGGCTAAACACCCTGTCCCAGTGTCTGGGCAACTGCTACATCGAGGACGAATCCACCTTTTCCACCTTCCACATCGGAATGGGGCGCAATCTGGCTTTGGGCGGCATCCAGGATGCTGCCGGTCATTTTGACCTGGTGTTCCACCGCCCTACTATCTATGCAGACCAAACGCTTATCATGGAAAACGGCATTCCTGTCGTTTAAACCTATCATCATTCAAACAGAAAAGGAGAATGCAAAATGAAAGTTGTTGTTACCGGTTTCCAGCCATTTGGTAAAGAAGAAATGAACCCGTCTTTTGAGGCTGTTCGCCTGTTGCCGGACGAAATCTGCGGCGCACAGATTGTAAAAAGAGGAAATCCCTGTTGTATTCCGCAAAGGCGGCAAAACCGTCCATGAAATCGTTCGTCGTGAAAACCCGGACATCGTCATTCTGGTCGGACAGGCAGGCGGTCGCACCTCGATGAACGTTGAGCGTGTTGCCATCAACTGTGAGGACTGCCCAAGCGGCTTCCCGGACAACGAGGGCAATGCTCCGCAGAGCGAAACCATCTATGAGGATGGACCGGCTGCTTACTTTGCTACCGTTCCGATTAAAGCCATGGTCAAAAGATGATGGACAACGGTGTTCCCTGCTGCTGTTTCCAACACAGCCGGCACCTATGTCTGCAACGACCTGATGTACCATCTGCTGTATCAGCTGGCACATGAATTCCCGAACACCCGCGGCGGCTTCATCCATGTTCCATACGCAACCATCCAGAACCACCCAAACATGGCATCGATGACCATTGCAGAAATCAGCAAAGGTCTGAAGCTGGCAATCGAAGCTGCTATCGAAAACGAACAGGACATCGCTGCTGCCGGCGGCGCTACCCACTAAAACAAATAGTTAGCCCCTTGGGTTTTCTCAAGGGGCTGATTTTTATATCATCTTATTTTACGGGAGGATTTTTATAATGTTTTCTTTTTTCAGAAGAAACCACCCTTCACGGTCGTTGTGAAGGAGTTCGACCATTCCCGCTTTGCCGCAGGGATGGAGGTCACCACCGACAAGCATGATTACCGCAAGGATGTCACCGCACTCCAGCAAACATTCCAGTCAAGCGATCGCTGCTAAAGGAACCGTCCAATCCCAGCGGAACACTGGTTGCCACCAGCCTGCCGGACAATCAGGGACACTTCTCCTACTTTGTCGGTGACCTGGTGGACAGCAGCGAACAGGGAGGAAGAACTGCTGGTCAAGGAGCTGCCGGTCGGCACCTACGCCCAAATCAATGTCGATTTCAAGGACCCTTCCGGTCTTACCCTTGCCGTAGCCAAAGCCAAAAATTATTTCTTCAACAAATGGCTGCCCGATTCCGGTTATGAGGTTCTTCCCGGCATCGAATCCTATGAGCTATATGACCGCCGCAGCCGCATCAAACTGGCTTCCATGCTGTTGATTTTCCCGCTGCGCAAAAAATAGCTCATTGCTTTAGGAGGTCATGTCCATGAATTCGATTCCCATGCGCCGTCACCGCCAGCAGCTTTCGCAACAGCAATCCATAAATCTGCTGGAATCTTCTACATCCGGCACCCTGTCGCTCAACCAGCCGGATGGCTTTCCCTATCAGGTGCCATTAAGTTATGTCTACACCGACGGCAAGCTCTATTTTCACTGCGCACAATCCGGCTATAAACTGGATTTGCTCCACCAGGACGACCGCGCCGGATTTTGTGTCATCGCACAGGACCGGATTTGTCCCGAGCGCTACACCACCTTTTATCAGAGCGTGGTGCTGCGCGGCAGGGTGCGCATCGTGGAGCAGCCCGATGAAAAGATGGATGCCGTGCGTAAACTGTGTGCTCGCTATGTCCCGCTGGACAGCCCGCAGAGCCACCAGCAGACCATCGACAAAGAGTGGTCCTCGTTGTGTATCCTCTGCTTTGAAATCGAACAGATGAGCGGCAAGCAGGCGGTAGAGCTTTGTCAATAGCCTTCCGGCTTCCGACCACTGGAAAAACATCTGTCAAATCAAAACCGCCCTCGCACCAAAATGCGAAGGCGGTTTGTTTCATAAGAAAAAGATTATTCTGTCTTTTTTCGGCTCCGACGCTGGAACATTTTCCGGCGACGGCGCATTACTCAGATCGCGGCTGCGGTAATCCGGTCCCAAGTCGATGACCAGGTAGGAGAGCAGCAGGTTTGCCAGTGCCATCGGCAAAGTCAGCGAGTTGTAAAAGACTCTGGTGGAGGTGTGGCAGAGCAGCAGATATTTGCTGTACTGCACCGTCGGCGAAGAAACACTGTCGGTGATGGTCAAAATCTGTGCGCCGCGCGAAAAGGCATTTTGGCAATGGAGCCCAACGGATAATAATATTTCGGGAAGGCGATGAAGATGACGATGTCGTCGCTGGTCAGCATCTCCAGTTTTTCCGGGTATCGTTGAGGTTGTTCAGGTCGATCATCTTCGGCTCAAAGTAGAGCAGTTTCAGCCTTGCTGCCAAAAACTCTGCCAGCACATGAGAGATGTCGTGTGCGCAGATAAAGATGCGTTTGCTTTTGCGGATTGCTTCCGCTGCCGAAATGATGGAAAGCAAATCAAGCGAAGCAAAAAATTCCTTGCAGGAGTCCGACTCTTCCCTGCAAATCTGACGCAGCAGCTCCGATTTTCCGCTGACGTCGGTGATGGTGGCATCCGGGACAAAGTACTGCGGCGACGAGAGGAGCTTTACCATATTCTGTGTGTACTCACGGAAGGCACTCTTCATCTCCAAAAAGCTGGAGTAGCCCACCTTCTGACAAAAGCGCAGCAGGGTCAACTCAGAGGAGGAGGTCTTTTTGACTCAGCTGAGCCAGGTGATATATGCAATATCTTCCGGTGACTCCAGCAGGCAGTCTGCAATGCTTTTCTGTTTCTTGGTCATCTCCGGGTAAGCGGGTGAATTCTTTTGAATAATATCCATGTCTTTTTTTTCCTGTCCTTTACCAAATAGATTGACGCCTTGAACTTTTCGATTCGCTGTTTTGTCGCTCACTTTACATTCTCCGCCGCAAAGAGTATAATGAGGCTGTAAAATAGATTAAAAAGAGGCTTCTAATCAATAGTTTACAATATATGAAGTAAAAAGTAAAGTGCAACCACCAAACAAAGTGTCAGATTGCGCAATTTTTTAAACTTTTACTTTTTTCTTTATTGATTTTAAATAGAAAGGATGCATTTTTATGTTTCTTGCAAAATGACCACCGAGCAGGCAGCTCAGGCGTTCCGGCTGGACCCAGTCATCCTGCTGCCAGTGGGAAGCTGTGAGCAGCACGGACCGCAGTGCGCGCTTGGCACCGACTTCCTGATCCCTGACCACCTTGCCCGACAGGTAGAGGCATTGCCCAACCTTATCGTCGCTCCAACGGTCCCTTATGGGGTGTGTCCCTACCACATGAGCTTTGCCGGCAGCATCGACATCGGCTATGAAGGATTGCACCACCTGCTGCACAGCATCACCTTTTCGCTGATGCAGCACGGCGCCCGCCGCTTTCTCATCCTCAATGGGCACGGCGGCAACAATCCTGCCATCGACAAAACCGCACTGGAAATCTACCACGCAGGCGGCGTCTGTGCCAGCATCGACTGGTGGAGCCTGGCAGGGCAGCTGGACCCATCACTCAAAGGAGGTCACGGGGACATCCTGGAAACCTCTGCCATGATGGCGGTGGACCCGCAGGCGGTGCAGTTGCAACTGTGCCAGCCGATGAACAGCCATGCGCCTTCTGCCAACACCGACTGTGCCTCCATCCAGATGATTTCCTTCCACGGCGGCTCGGTGCGTTTGCCGCGCGACACCTGCGAAAATGCGCCCAGCGGATGGTTTGGTCCCCGCGACCCAGCTGATTCGACCGCTGCCATGGGTAAAAAGCGTTAGGCCTCGTAGAAAACTTCCTGCGGGAATTTATCGAGGAGTTCCGCTCCTTTCCCTTGGGCAGCTCTCAAACAGAACCGAATTAACCGACAAAAAATGTTCAGCAGAAAATTCTGCTGAACATTTTTATTGCTTTTCGGACAAATCTGCTTTGAAATCCACTTTAAAAGCGGCGCTCTCCGACCCAGCTTTCGCGGCTTTCCCAAACTGCCTTTTTTCTGTTCAAGGCTTTCGGGCACATTCAAAATTCTTTGATTGCTGCTGCCGCGGAAACGAAGCTCCAGCGTCTTTTTCTCCAGAAGGAAGGGTCCGTCCACCAGAACGTCGATATTCTCCAGCAAGTGACGCTGCTGAGGTGTTCCCTCCAGCAGCTGCTCGAAGGTGTATCCGGTGTATGCTGCTACCTCATAGCCGTTCTGATGCAGCAGCTGCGCCAGCTGTGCGTGCTCTTCCGGCTGAGAAAACGGCTCACCGCCCGACAGGGTCACTCCACGGATCAGCGGATTGCGCTTGACCATCTCCAGAATCTGTTCATGAGACATCCTGGTGCGCTCGGCAAACTCCCAGGTTTCCGGGTTCTGGCAGCCGGGACAGTGGTGCGGACACCCCTGACAGAAGACGGTCAGGCGGATGCCCGGTCCATCCACGATGCTTTCCCCGACGATTCCCGCTACGTTCAGTTCCATCATTATTTACAGCCGCAGGACAGACCATGTTTCACACGGTCGTGTTCTTCTGCTTTTTTGCATCGTTCCATTTATCCATGGTACCTACCAGGTAGCCGGTGATGCGGCGGATTCTTTCAAAGCTGACATCTTTGCCTACGGTGGACTGTTTCTGCATTGCGGACATAATTCATTCTCCTTTTGTATTCTAAATCAATCTTTCTCTTTTGGACAAATTTTCGTTTAGTCGATTCCGCGGAAGGTCGGAATATCCGGGTACTGCTTGCGCAGCTGTGCCAAACGCTCCGGGTTGATGGACTCTCCGTCCCGTCTGCCGCAGCGTGGGCAGACATCCCCAATCACTCCGACATATCCGCAAACCGGGTCGCGGTCGACCGGATGGTTGATGGAGCCGTAGCCGATGCTGCATCGTGCATACAACGGACAACCGACTCAAACGCATCCACGTTGTTGGAGGTGTCGCCGTCCAGCTCTACATAGCTGATGTGCCCGGCGTTGGTCAGTGCGTGGTACGGCGCTTCCTTCTGAATCTTCTCAAAGGCAGAGATGTTGTACCACACCGGGATGTGGAAGGAGTTGGTGTAGTAATCCTTGTCGGTCACACCCGGAATTTCTCCAAAACGTTTTTTATCCATGCGGATAAAGCGTCCCGACAATCCCTCTGCCGGTGTTGCCAGCAGCGAGAAGTTCATCTTGGTTTCCTCGCTCTTGCGGTCGCAGTAAGCGCGCATATAACGGATGATTTCCAGACCCTTCTGCTGCATCTCCTCGCTCTCGCCGTGGTGGTGGCCGTACAGCGCGGTCAGGGTTTCTGCCAGACCGATGAAGCCAATCGAAAGGGTTCCGTGCTTGAGCACCTCGCGCACCTCATCGTTTGGACTCAGCTTATCGCTGTCCAGCCATACGCCCTGACCCATCAGGAATGGGTAGTTGTACACACGTTTGGATGCCTGAATCTCAAAGCGGTCCAGCAGCTGGTTGGCAACCAGGTCGAGCAGTTCGTCCAGTTTTTCATAGAAGCGCTTCTCGTCGTGGTCCGCCTCGATGGCAATGCGCGGCAGGTTGATGGAAGTAAAGGACAGGTTTCCTCTGCCGTAGCTGATTTCTCTGGATGGGTCGTAGACGTTGCCCATCACGCGGGTGCGGCAGCCCATGGTGGCTACCTCGGTCTCCGGGCGTCCCGGTTTATAATACTGAAGATTGAACGGTGCATCCAGAAAGATGTAGTTCGGGAACAATCTCTTGGCGCTCACCTTGCAGGAGAGTTTGAACAAATCGTAGTTCGGGTCGCCTTCGTTGTAGTTGACCCCTTCCTTTACCTTGAATACATGGATTGGGAAGATGCAGGTTTCCCCATGACCCAGACCGGCGTCGGTTGCCAGCAGGATGTTGCGGATGACCATTCTGCCTTCGGGGGAGGTGTCGGTCCCGTAGTTGAGCGAGCTGAATGGAGTCTGTGCGCCTGCACGGGAGTGCATGGTGTTCAGATTGTGGACAAAGCCCTCCATCGCCTGATAGGTGTCGCGGTCTGCTTTGCGCTCGGCACGGTGTCTTGCCACCTCAACCAATCTTGCTGCCTTTGGCTCGGTAATCTCATAATGGCTGCACAGGCTCTCTACAACCGCTGCATCGAATTCCTTTGCTCCAATCTCCAGGCGCGGACCGCAGCCGGTCTTCTGCTGTGCTTCCTCCAGCACCTGTGCAATCGTCTGCTTTTCATCCTCGGTGTCCAGGTAGTCCTCAACACCTTCCATCAGTTTGTTGGTGTATGCCTTTTTAAAGGTTTTTTACACCCAGCGCCATTCCGTAATCAAAGTTCGGGATGCTCTGTCCGCCGTGCTGGTCGTTCTGGTTGGACTGGATGGCGATGGCTGCCAGTGCCGCATAGCTCTGGATGCTCTGTGGCTCACGCAAAAAGCCGTGTCCAGTCGAAAAGCCGCCGTCAAACAGATTGATAATGTCGATCTGGGTACAGGTGGTGGTCAGCGAATAAAAGTCAAAGTCATGGATGTGGATGTCGCCCTCGCGGTAGGCTTTTGCCTGTGCCGGTGTCAGCAGGTAGGCTTCGTTGTAAGCCTTGGCGCCTGCGGTACCAATCTGCAGCATACTGCCCATTGCGGTGTTGCCGTCGATATTGGCGTTGTCACGCTTAACGTCGCTCTGGCGGGCATCCACACGGGTGATTTCGTCGATGGTCTTCATCAGGCTGGTGTTTGCCTCTCGGATGCGGGTGCGGTTTGCGCGATAGAGGATATACTGCTTTGCCACCTCGTCAAAGCCCATGCGCATCAGCTCATGCTCAACAACATCCTGAATCTCCTCGATTTTAGGTGGGGTATCGGGATAATGCTCCTCCAGATATCTGACAACTGCCTCTGTCACCGCTGCGGCGCCTGAGGAGCCGCCTGACCGGCTGCCTTCATCGATTTTTCCACCGCTGCAAGAATCTTGCTGCTGTCGAAGTCGACGACACGCCCATCTCTTTTGATAACTTTGTTAATCATCTCGATTCCCCTCTTATCTTTATTTTATCTCATTAAAAAATATCGGGCAACGGTCCTCTTTTGGACCTTTCTATGGATATTTACCTAATGTAAATCTATAATTTGTATTGCCTTGTACTTTATACCACTATATCTTGATTCTGTCAAGAAAAAAAAGCGTGTTGAAAGCGGTGAAAAAGGCTTGCTCTTTTGGATTAGAGCAGCCGTAAACCCTTTGCTCATCCGCCTTTGCAGTTTTTGGGCTTACTGGACCCAGCTGATTTTACAAAAAAAATTTTCTCAAAAAGCCACAAAAATCTCTGTCTGATTTCTGGAATTTTGCAACAATACTATACCGGTATACTTTAGCCTTAAAAGCGTTCTCTCCCACCCTCCCTTCTTTCTCAGGACGCCCGATTACAAAGCGTATAAAAACCGTCCTGACAAGCAGGACGGTTTTTATTTTTTGTGGATGAAATTTTACAGAAGCCCTTTTCTGTTCCCAGCTGGTTAGCAAAGGCTTGCAGCTGCGAGCAGCTCTCCTCTTTCGCCTTAAATCCTACCCCCATCAATTACCGGGTACGGATTGCACTCCACGACTTTGGATGGTGCTGCCATCCTGAAGGGTCAGGGTAACCTGGACGGTCTGCCCTGCATAATCGGTGTAGGAGTCGTCCTGTCGATAGATGGTCAGCTGTCTGAGGATTGGGGTCAGCTGCTCGACCTCCTCTGCCTCAACTCAAAGCGAACATCCGGCGGGGTCAGCTGCATTTCCACCTTGCTCAGCTGTTCCGATTCAAGACCTGCATAGGGTTTGTTTCCGGTCAGCAGGGTACCCAATGCCGCACAGATTCCCAAAATAATGGCTGCTGCCAGCGCAATCATCTGGTTTCTTTTTTGTGTGTTCATCCTTCTTCCTCCTTTTTCGGATTCCTTACCATTGTATCACTCCCTGTCCTCTGGCAAGGGCGCAAAGTCCTTATAAGCACAAAGACGCGGCGGGAAAATTCCGCCGCGTCTTTGTGCTTGTTGTATCTATCTCTTGGCTGATGTGGATGTCATGCCAGTAGGACGTCGTCTAGCTTCGTCCTTGTTATGCAGTATACCCGCTGCCGCCTCAAAAGTCATTAGACACCCCACCCCTTCTGGGAAAATTTATGACAGTCCACAAAACTGTTACCTTTTGGGACAGAAACCATTTTTGTCCATTCCAAATAAAATCCCATTCCTTGAAAAAAGATTTTGAGTATTGTAATATTAAGGTAGATGTTTTGGTACATAATCGGAAAGGACCGGCTTTTCTTTAAAATAGGCGACCTGTCCTGCCTGCTGATTCCGATTCTATTGATAACGTGAGGTGCTGTCAACCATGAAAAAAAGATATTAACTGGATGCTGATTGAATCAGTCGTGCGGCGAACGGTTCAAAAACTGCACGATTCTCCCGAACGGGAAATCCGCAATCTCATTGACCTTGGGCTAAGCTTTGCTGATGGACGCTTTCAAAGAAAATTTTTGAAAGCCTCCCAGAAGATGCTGCGCAACGAAAAAAGCGCCTATTATCCACTGATCAAGGATGTCGTCTCCCATGTCGATGAGGAGCGACTGGTCACCTTTGGGATGAATCTGGGCTACAACGGCTGTACCAGAGGAGCCAAAACCATCCGACAAATCGAGCATGAGGAGAGTTTCAATATTCCTTGGGCGTTAAGCTTCTCACTGAATATTGCCCAAATTGAAAATGGATGCTATTCCTCTGTCATCCGTCAAGGCACAGAGCTTGGCATTTACGTCTACCTAATGGAAGCTTCCGACCCGGTGGAGCAAAGCCTTGCGCTGACCGCCGAGCATCCCGATTGTGCTTTCGTCCTCTTTGTTCGCCCACAGCAAATTACCGATGCCTTTGTGCAGCAGCTGGAAAAGCAAAACAATCTGATGCTCTCGGTCAAGTGGGGAGAGGGCGCACTCGAAAGCTGCCGCCTGCTGCGGGAGCATCGCCTGCTGTACAGTGTACATCATCAGTACTCTCCTGAGCAGGTTCCTGCACTACTGGACGGCAGTTGGCTCGAGCAGGTGCTGCCTGCACACCCTGCCTTCGCTCTGCTGCTGGCACAACACGGCTGTCCGAATGTACAGCAGCAGGAGGTATACCAATATGTACTCTCGGTGCGGGATGGACAAAAGTATCCTCTTATCTTAATGGACATCAAAACGACCTGCTGATGATTGACAACATCATCTCCAGCGACGTCTGCCTGGCAGGCTTTGACCGCGATGGCACGTTATATTCCCACAATGCCACCTACCGCGCACAAAAGACTACAATCTTTTTGCCAGCCCTGTGCGCCAAATTTTAAGCCTTGCAATGAAAAAGACCGATGCTCCCACCAACAAAAATCAGTAGAAGCTTCGGTCATTCCAAAAAGCCAACGGTCAACGCACCAGCGCGCTGGTGTGTCCCTCGGCTACTTCATCCGAAATTCCCATCAGGCAACGCTTGATCAGCCGCACAAACTTGCTTGCCGGCATACAGTCCTTGTCCACCAGCCAGCGCTTGATGGCACAAACCAGCGCATCGGCATAAAAATCGACATAAAAGGAAAGGTCCTCATCCTCTCCAAAAAATTTCCCCAAGTCGTTATACAGGATGATAACCGCAATTCCCCGAAAATGCTCGGAAAAACAGTTCTGCTCGTCGATGCGCAGCGCCTTGCGGTAGAAGTCGCGGTTGACATAAAAATATTCGCAGACGTCCTCGGCAAGCTCCCATCCCGACTGGTAATTTTTATTTTTGGCAACTCCGATGAATTCTGTGTCGTAAATCCAGTTCATCAGGTCATACTTATCTTTAAAATGATAGTAAAAACTCTTGCGGTTCATCTGACGCCGTTCACAGATGTCGCTGACGCTGATCTTTTGAAAGGGCTTGGTATCCATCAACTCCTTGAGCGCGCCTGCCAATGCCTTCTTTGTGATGTTGGAATCTGCCAAACACCGCACCTCCTTTTTGCTATCTTATAGAAAATATTATCATATCCCTCTGTAAAATTCAATCAAAATTCGACGAAAATCTCTCTTCTTCTCCTGATTCGAGTGGGTTCTTTCTTTTACTTGTTTTTGGGACAGATTGGCAAAACCGTCCCAAAAGGTAACGCTTTTACTTTGGCGGGGAAAAGTGTAACATTCTCCCCATTTGTCCAGTGCAAACCATCGTCTCGGCTGATAAACTTTTAATAGCAACAAAAACCAAAATGACGGAGGTTTTTACTTTGTTGTATCATTATCAAAAGAAGCAAGAGGTTCTGGAAAGTCTGGCGAGCAATCCGCAGACCGGACTTTCCACCCAGCAGGTGGAAAAGCTGACCGAGCAATATGGTCCCAACCGCCTGAAGGAAAAAAAAAAGAAGAAGAGCAATCTGCAGCGCTTCTTCGACCAGTTCAAAGATGTTATGATTATCATCCTGCTCATCGCGGCAGCCATTTCTTTTGGTATTGCCTGTGTGGAAGGGGACCCGATGGAATTTTTTGAGCCGGTGCTCATCCTTCTGATTGTGATTCTCAACGCTATCATGGGTATGATGCAGGAGAGCAAGGCTGAAAAGGCTCTGGACGCTTTAAAAAATATGTCTGCCCCGCACGCCGTGGTATTGCGAAACGGCAAGACCGAGGTTATTGACGCCTCTGAGCTGGTGCCCGGCGACATTATCCATCTGGAAGCCGGCGACTTTGTCCCTGCCGATGCCCGACTGCTTGAAGGCTCCAACCTCAAGAGCGAAGAATCCGCCCTCACCGGTGAATCGGTTCCTTCCGAAAAGGATGCTGACGCTGTGGTGGAAGAAAAAGCTCCTCTGGGTGACCGCAGCAACATGGTCTTCTCCGGTTGCTCCATCACCTATGGTACCGCCGACGCCGTTGTCACCGCTACCGGCATGGACACTGAAATGGGCAAGATTGCCGGTCTGCTGGAAGGTGCAGAAGACGGTCAGACCCCTCTGCAGAAAAAGCTGGCAAAGCTGGGCAAAAACTTAGGGCTGCTTGCTCTGGCTGCCTGCGGCATCATCTTTGTGGTTGGTTTAATCAATGGCATTCCGGTCCTGGAAATCTTTATGACCTCGGTATCGCTGGCTGTTTCCGCCATCCCGGAAGGTCTGCCTGCCATCGTCACCATCGTCCTTGCTATCGGCGTTCAGCGGATGGTCAAGAAGAATGCTTTGATTCGCCGTCTGCCGGCGGTCGAAACGCTGGGCAGCGCCTCTGTCATCTGTTCGGATAAAACCGGCACCCTCACCCAGAACCGCATGACCCTGGTCAAAGCCTATCTGGATGAAACCGGCGAAGTGGAGGACATCAGCGAAAACAATTCCCCTGCCGTCCGCCATCTGCTGGACTACGGTACCCTGTGCTGCGACGGAACCGTCACCTTTGAAAACGGTCAGGAACACCACATCGGCGACCCGACCGAAACCGCCATCGTTCTGGCTGCTCATAAAAACGGCAGTCCACAAGAGCAGCTCAACCAGCAGTATCCCCGTCTGGCGCAGATTCCGTTCGATTCCGACCGCAAGCTGATGACCAGCATCAACCGCATAGACGGCAAAAATATCGTCATCGTCAAAGGCGCTTTCGATATGATGCTGTCCCGCTGCATCAAGGGCAATTTTGAAAAGGCACGTCAGATCAACGATGAAATGAGCTCCAACGCTCTGCGTGTTCTGGCAATCGGCTACCGAGAAATCGACCAGATTCCACAGAAACTGACCTCCGAAGAGATTGAAAACGGTCTGACCCTGATTGGTCTGGTTGGTATGATTGACCCACCGCGTCCCGAGGCAAGAGCTGCCGTAGCTACCTGCCGTGAAGCCGGCATCCGTCCGGTTATGATTACCGGCGACCATGTTGTAACTGCTTCAGCGATTGCAAAGGACCTTGGTATCCTCAAGGAAGGCGACCTTGCCATCACCGGCGCACAACTGGATGCCATGAGCGAAGAAGAACTTGCGCAGAATGTCGATAAAATTTCTGTCTACGCCCGTGTTTCCCCTGAAAACAAAATCCGTATCGTCCGCGCATGGCAGGACAAAGGTCAGGTCGTATCCATGACCGGCGACGGTGTCAACGATGCTCCTGCACTGAAAGCAGCGGACATCGGCTGTGCTATGGGCATCACCGGCACAGACGTAGCCAAAGGCGCTGCCGATATGACCCTGACCGACGACAACTTCGCCACCATTGTCGATGCTGTCCGCGAAGGTCGTGGCATCTATTCCAATATTCGTAAGGTGGTCGGCTTCCTGCTGGGCACCAACATCGGTGAGGTTATGACCGTCTTTACCGCCATGCTGCTGTGGCACAAGACTCCACTGCTTTCGATGCAGCTGCTGTGGATTAACCTGGTCACCGACAGCCTGCCTGCCATCGCACTGGGCATGGAGGCTGTAGAAAGTGACATCATGCAGCACAAACCAAAATCCAAGGACGAAGGCTTGTTCGCCCACGGTTTGGGATTGCGCGTTGTTCTGCAAGGTATGATGTTCGCACTGCTGACCCTCTCCTCCTTCTGGATGGGACAGAACATGGTCGGTACCCTTGCTGCCGGTCAGACAATGGCATTCATCACCCTGTCTATTTCCCAGTTGGTACAGTCCTACAATATGCGTTCAGAACGTTCTTTGTTCCACATCGGTCCATTCTCCAACAAAAAGCTCAATCAGGCGTGCCTGGTTTCCCGGCACTGGTGCTGCTGGTCCTCTTCACCCCTCTGCGCATCGCCTTCGGTCTGGCTGCCCTGCCTCTCCAAGATGTACCTGATTGCTTTTGGAATTTCCTTCATTCCTCTTCTGGTTATGGAGTTTTCCAAAAAGTTCGGTCTGATTAAACACCAGCACTAATCGCGTATTGCAGAAAATCATCCAAAAACAACCAAAAAAAGGTTCTGCGCAGCACCATACTGCGCAGGACCTTTTTTTCTATATTCCCTATCCGATTTCTTCTGTCCGAAAGCAAATTTCTATCTCCACCTCACGAGTGCCGTTCTCCACCCATTCCGGTGTCGTACCATCGGGTCGTTCCAGTCCTAGAGTATCGTAGTAGTCGTTGGAAAATGCAATCTTCTCATACGGAAATTCTTCCTGCAAGCGTTTGATATAGCCAAACGGGTCCGGCTGCGGGACCACTCCAGTTTTTTTCCGCGATGGTTTTGAGCACCTGCTGCACCTGCGGGCTGCTGATGTAATCCACTTCCTCCGGTCGGTGCAGAAAACTTTCAAATTCCTCCTGCTTCAGCCGATGACCTGCTGCAACGAGTTCGTATGACCGACCGCAAGGAGCAAGCTATAAAAAATCTGCAAAGCTGCGCGCAATCGGATAGACCAGATGCCCGCCGTAATTTTCCGGGTTGACACAAAAAGACCGTTTCTGCAAATCGGCACAAAGCAGTAGTGGATGGCACCGTCCCAGCCGATGATTTCGGCTCCTATGGGTGTGCAAAACCAGGGGGTTGCATTCCCAGCTTCAGGCCAATCCAGCTGCCGTCCAGCTCAAGCGCCCGATATTGCTGATACAAATGACTCACTACTCATTCCTCCCTCATTGCTGCCGAGCTTTCTTCTTTGGCGCAGGCAATTCTTCATACACGGCACGAAACAGTCCGACCAAAAATTCCGGCTCCTCCACCTCTTCGACCAGCAGCATCTCCTTTGCTCCCTCATAAGGCGTTTCATATCGGATTCTCGGCAGATAGGAACGTGCTGCCTGCACCGGTTTGACCAGAAGGCGATTGTCATAGATGCCTCCTACAATCTTTCCACGGTAGTACAAAATATACTCGCCCATCATTGCACGGCTGCTGACTCCGTCCAACACGGACAGCTGCTCCAAAATAAACTGCAAATATTCTTTGCTGGATGCCATCTTTTTTTTCCTCCCTATTTTTCTTACAGAACTGCCTGTTGGTTTTCATTCTAGCACATCCTTTGCCCGTCCGCTACCCTGTTAAAAGCAGAAGACCCTCATCGGAACAGAGAAATTGTTCCGATGAGGGTCTTCGCTGATTTTCCCCAACACCAACGGGAGTGGGTTAAAAGTTTCTATGGCTGTCCGCATAGCTGAACTGTTCCCGTCTGCGGCGGCGGTTGCGCTTCATCAGTGTGATGATAATCGACAAAGCCAATGCGCCCAGCAAAAACAGTGGCATACTCCAGTAGTTGTAGCCTGCCTCTGCGCTCATGATTTCGGTCCACAGCTGGTCCAGATAACGGTTGGTATCCTCCGACAGATTGACATAAACCTCTGTGTTTTCCAGCTTATCGTCGCTCGGATAGATCACCGGGTTGTTGCGGGTTTCTTCATCCAACAATGCCAGTGCTGCGTCGTTTGGTGTGGAATACTGGATGTATTCAGTATTGGCAGCGGCAATCTCCGGCTCGTTGAGGAAGTTGATGTACATCTCCGATGCCAGCTTCTTCAAACGGCTCTCCTCGGTGTCCTCTTTAATCTTCGGAATACACACCGCATCAAAGAAGAGGTTGGTTCCCTCCTTCGGAATGACAAACCGCAAGCTTTCGTTGACCGCCATCATATTGATAGCGTCACCGGCATAATAAGGTGCGATGGCTGCCTCGTTGCCCTGCATCTTATCAAAAATCTGGTCCATAACATACGCTTGCACCAGCGGTTTTTGCTCCTTGAGCAGTTGCGCAGCCTGATCCAGCTCCATCTGGTCCTCCGTGTTGATGCTGTATCCCAGCCGCATCAGAGCAATGGCAAAAGCATCTTTGGAGTTAGAAAACTGCAAAATCTGTTTGGCAAAGTTTGGGTCCCACATCACATCCCAGCTGTCCGGGTCGAAGCCCAGCATATCGTAGTTGTAGATGAGTCCCACCGTTCCCAGGTGTACGGAACCGAGTAG